>Ga0302266_10000588_pt1 | contig 36273 bp, 33 predicted proteins | sample III_Bog_E1_2_FD_194559 | JGI IMG/M metagenome (GOLD analysis project Ga0302266, IMG submission 194559) | Peat permafrost microbial communities from Stordalen Mire near Abisko, Sweden - III_Bog_E1_2 | ecosystem: Environmental > Terrestrial > Soil > Wetlands > Peat | place: Sweden: Abisko...
GGTAACCCGGCGCTTTTTTTTACAGGGATCAGGGATCAGGGGTCAGAGATCAGGGGTTCCAAGATCGACTGGCCAGTTCTGCGCAAGGAGAAATGCATTGACGCTTCGAGTTCGTCCCATCGTGGGTTGCCGCGCGAAGATTACGGCGCTGGGAACCTACGTCCCGCCACAAATTCTGACCAACAAAGATTTTGAAAAGATGGTGGATACCAGCGACCAGTGGATTATGGAGCGCACCGGCATCCGCGAGCGGCACATGCTGGCCAAGGGACTGGGCGTGAGCGACATATGCACCGAGGCGGCAAAGAAATGCCTGGCGATGCGCGGCATTGAGGCCAGCGAGGTTGAAGTCATCATTGTGGGGACGGTGACGCCGGACATGATGTATCCTTCGACGGCTTGCCTGGTGCAGAACAAGATTGGGGCCAAGGGAGCGTGGGGATTTGACGTTTCGGCGGGCTGCTCGGGGTTTTTGTTTGCGCTGCAGGCGGGCGTGAAGTTGGTGGAGAGCGGGGCGCACAAAAAAGTTCTGGTGTGCGGCGCGGACGCCAACACGAGGATGACCGACTACACCGACCGGACGACCTGCGTTTTATTTGGCGACGGCGGCGGAGCGGTACTGCTGGAGCCTTGCGCGGAAGGCGAGACCGGCTTCATTGACTATTGGTATGAGATCGACGGATCGGGCGGCGTGGCGCTGAATATGCCGGGCGGCGGCAGCCTGAATCCCTCAACCCACGAGACGGTGGACAAGAAGATGCACTACATCCACCAGGACGGGCCGACGGTATACAAGTTCGCCGTGCGCAAGATGCTGGAGGCAACGAGCAAGGTTCTGGAACGCAACGGCGTGACCGGAGCGGAGTTGGGCTGCTTTATTCCGCACCAGGCCAATCTGCGGATTATCAATGCCACGGCTGAGCGGCTGGGCATGGACCCGTCGCGAGTCATTATCAACATTGAAAAGTATGGCAACACCTCGGGGGGAAGTATTCCGCTGGCCATGGGAACGGCCTTTGAAGAAGGCAAACTGAAGAAGGGCGACCTGGTGATGCTGGCCGCGGCCGGCGCGGGGTTTACGACGGGAGCGGTGCTGCTGCGGTGGGAAATATAAAGACAGGGAATAGGGAATAGGGAGTAGGGAGTAGGGAGTAGGGAATAGTTTCTGGTGTGAGATAGCAAGTTAGCGGGCCGGTTCCTTCGGGGATCGGCCTTTTTGCTGGTTCGCGGGTTAGCAAGTTCGCGGGTTCGCAAATTTGCGAGTACGCGGAAGTAGCGGCGGAGACTGAATTATCTTAAGTTATTTTACTATCCGTGGACTAAATCGCTGTTTCGCTCATGGAGAAGCTGTATTCCGGCAGGGCGCCGGCCTGGGCGGCCATGCGGAAGAAGACTTTCATGGCCTCGAGACATTCTTCGTCGAGGACGTAGTGGATGTTGGTGGTGAGATACGCGCGGATGGTCTGTTCGGGAATGGCGATTCTGCCGGACCACTCGGCGACCAGGGCGTCGATGTTCTGGAGGCCGTGGTCGCGGGATTGGATGAAGTCTTCGGCGATGGATTCCCAGGTCTCAGAATCGAGATCTCCACCCCACGGACTAAGACCTGTCCGTGGGGACCCCGCATCTCCACCCCACGGACTAAGACCTGTCCGTGGGGACCCCGAACCTGGGGCACCCGCGGAGTTGTGTGGGGCAGCGGCCCAGACGGCGGAGACGAAGGGCAGGCCGGTAAGGGTGTGCCACTCAGCAGCGAGGTCGTGGTAGACGAGCTCTTCGCCGGTGCGTTCGAAGCGGTTGGCGCGCTCCTCGAGAGCCAGCAGAGCAGGATCGCCGATGAGGATGGCGGCGTCGGCTCGCTGGAGCATGGAATCGAGGTCGGCAACCGCGGGCAGGAAGGGCACGTCGGGGTTGCCCCATTGACGAAAAAGAATGCGGGCGTGGGCCAGGGTGGTGCGACTGGCCATGTCGGCGGCCACGGAGCGCAGGGCATGGAGCCGCTGGGCAGCGCGGCGAACCAGCAGCAGGGAACGCACACGGCCCTTGGAGGCGATGGTGCATCCGGGCAGGATTCGCAGGCCGGGCGTGGTGGCCAGAGCGGCGATGGGGATGAGGCCAATGTCCGCTGCGCCCGAGGCCAGATGGGCGGCGCACTCCGAGGGCAACATTCGGTCGATCTGGTAGCGGAGGGCGAGCGGGTTTTGCAGGGGCGGGTGCTCGAAGTCCCACATGAGGGGCGCGGGGTTGAGAAAACCGATGGCGGCAATACGCAGGCGGGGAGTTTCAATCACAAGTTTTAGGATACCAATCGCGAGCGGGGGATGGGCGGCGGCGTACCCGGCTGATTAACGTCGGCACCAAGGCGGCGCTTGACATTAGAGTTTTACAAGAATAAGGTGGGCAAAACCGTCGAGAACGACGGGATGGTTTCTAGTGAAGAAAAATAACGGTCCGTTTTCAGGACTTTGAAGCAGCAGTTGCAAAGCCTCTGGCCAGCAATTTCCGGCAGAAATGCTGCGCAAGCTGGCCCTTCCTCAGATCTAAAAGTAATGGCACGGCGAAGGCCTTGGTGTGGCCCTTCAGCCGGCCTGGGACGCTTATGTCCTGAGCCGCTTGCAGGAGGCGCGTCTCGGAGGGCAGCCGGACAGAGATACGGAGGGGGAAGCGAAGCGATGAGCACACTCGCCCAGGAAACGATTGCATCGGCGGCGACGCCGTTGGACGAGGAGCGGCTGGCGTGGCTGGCGTTGGTGCTGGCGCCGGGGTTGGGTCCGAAGCGGATTCTGGACGCGGTGAAGCAGTTGGAGTCGGCGAGCGAGATATTCACGCTGCCGCTGACGGCGCTCGAAGGGCTGCGGTTTCCGGCTCAGGCGGCACAGTTCATCTTCGACGGCAAGGCGCGCCACGCGGCAGAGGAGGAGTGGGCGCGGGTGGCGGCGCAGGGTGCGACTCTGGTGACGTACAGTTGCGCGGAATATCCGGAGCGGCTGAAGGAAATCTATGATCCGCCACCGGTGCTGTGGGTACACGGCGCGGCCAGCTTGCTGAGCAGGCCGGGGATTGCGATTGTGGGCACGCGGCATCCGACCCCATACGGCACGGGCATTGCGGAGATGCTGGCGCGGGATTTGGCGGTGCGGCGGCTGCTGATTATCAGCGGCATGGCGCGGGGCATCGATTCCTGCGCGCACCGCGGTGCTCTGGCGGCGCGTATGCCCACCGTGGCTGTGTGGGGCACGGGCATCGACGTGGTTTATCCCAAGGAGAATAAAAAGCTGGCCGAGGAGATTCTGGCCACTGGCGGGGCAATCGTGAGCGAGATGCCGATGGGAACGTTTCCCGCGCCGCAGAATTTTCCTCGACGCAACCGAATTTTGAGCGGGCTGAGCGTGGCCGTGCTGGTGGTGGAGGCGGGTGAGAATTCCGGCACGCGGGTTACAGCGCGCTGTGCAGCCGAACAGAACCGCGACCTGTACGCGGTGCCGGGCAACGTGACCAGCAAAGGATCATGGACTCCCAACACGCTGATCAAGCAAGGGGCCAAGCTGGTGGCCACGTGGGAGGACGTGTGGGAGGATCTGCCCTCGCAGGTGCGGTTGGAACTGGAGGCCGATGCCCCGGCTGAATCGAAATCACCGGCGACAGCATCTCTTTTGCCGGAGCAGGTCCTGCGGCCCGAGGAGGCCATGGTGCTGGAGGTTCTGCGCGTTGACGAGAGCCTGCAAATCGACGAGATTCTGGAACTGCTGGAGACGCAACTGACTTCTTCCGAAGTGTTCACGGCGCTCTTTGAGCTGGAGATCACAGGGCGGATTCGGTGCCTGCCGGGGAAAAATTACGTGCGGGTGATGTGAAAAAGACAGGGAATAGGGATTAGGGAATAGGGAATAGGCCGCGTGCCCTATCCTTTTCGCAGCTTCACCGCGAAAAATGTGGGAGCCAACCAATCCCCACCAGCTTATGCCGGAATCGAAATCATGTTACCGTTTAGATTATGGCTACGATTTCACAAATCCCGCTCGATGAATATCTCGGCATCAGCTACAGGCCGGACCGTGAGTACGTGGATGGAGAGATCAGGGAGCGCAACGTGGGCAAGTGGGAGCACGCACGAGTGCAGTGGCTGCTGGCGCTTTGGTTTGGCACACACGAGAAGCAGTGGGGCATCACCGGCAGCACAGAACAGCGGGTTCGCGTAGCGGAGAACCGGGTTCGCGTGCCGGACCTGGTTGTACTCACGGCGGGAGCGCAGCCGGATGTGTTGATTGATCCGCCGCTGCTAGTCATCGAAATTCTCTCTCCCGACGATACTTACTCCGACACGCAGGAGCGCGCTCAGGACTACCGCACGATGGGTGTGGAAACAGTTTGGATCATCGATCCGAAGACTCGGACGGGGCGGACATGCTCCGGGACGGAGTGGGTCGAATCCTCGCGCCTGGAGGTCAAGGGAACGTCTTTGTTCGTCAACCTGCCAGAGATCTTCAGCCAGTTGACCTCTGCCTGAGGACAATGAATTCCGTATGAGGATAACTAGAAATTTTACTGGCCGCTCATGGCTTCTTGCGCTACTTTGGCGAGGAAGCCGGAGCGGGTCAAATGTTGAGTCTGCGCGTAGGAATCGATCTGCGAGAGCAGGGAGCCGGGCAGGGAAATGTTGACGCGCTTAGGCGCGGGATCGATGCGCGTCAGATCAAGGTCAACAAGCATCCATACGCCACCCTTGTAGCGCGGATCGGCGGCCAGTTTTTCCAGAGCGGTGGGCGCAGGGATGGGCAGTTTTTCGCCTGCCATGTGACACTCCACAGCCTCCTGCGCCATGCGGTTGATCTCCTGCCAATCGTCCGCGGCGGAAAAACAGCCGGGAAAATCAGGGAATTCAATTCCGTGCGCGTGCTTTTTGTCTCCAACCTGAACATAAACGGGATAGAGCATAATCACCTCCACTGCCATCCGGCCTGCCGATAGATGTTGCGCAGCGTGATCTTTTTGGGGATGCGGAACGGTCACTGAGCACGGTTTATCCGGGTGCTTGAATTTGATATGGCTGCCGGCTTGATGCGCCTTGCGCCACCCTTCTGATTCAAGCTTGCGGACGATCTCCGCGCTGTTCATGTGTGTAATTATACACAAAAATATCCAGACCAGGTTTGGGTTGTCTGTTTTAGGAAAACGGGACCAAACGGGAGAAAAGTTCCCTTGCGAGTGGAAATGCAAAGGTGTTCCGTGTTAGTTTCCAACTTTCGCGGTTGATTTTTCCCGGAGAGGGAAAGCGGCCGGAGACATTGGCCGAATCCAGGCTGTTTGCGGAGTCAACGGAACGAAGCTGGACCGAGTCCAACAGACTGAACAAGCCGGACAGGGTAGAGTGTACTAGGAATCAAGGATGGCAATGAGCAAATCACTGGTAATCGTCGAGTCTCCCGCCAAGGCGAAGACTATCGAGAAATATTTGGGCGCGGGCTTCGAGGTTCTGGCGTCGGTGGGTCACATCATGGACCTGCCGAAGAACGAACTTGGCGTGGAGTTGGAGAATCGGACGTTTGAGCCGACGCTGATTGTCTCTCCGGGCAAAGAGAAGGTTGTGGCGCAGTTGAAGAAGGCCGCGGCCAAGGCGGACGAGATCTATCTGGCGCCTGACCCTGACCGCGAAGGCGAGGCGATTGCGTATCACCTGGCTCTTCAGTTGGGGACCTCGGCCAAAGAGCGGAAGAAGATTCGCCGCGTGACCTTCAACGAAATTACGAAGAAGGCCGTGCAGGAGGCCTTCAAGCACGCGCGGGACCTGGATCAGAACCTGGTGGATTCGCAGCAGACGCGGCGCATTCTGGACCGTCTCGTGGGTTACCAGATTTCGCCGCTGCTGTGGGATAAGGTCCGGCGGGGCTTGTCGGCGGGACGCGTGCAGACGGTGGCCGTGCGGCTGATCGTCGAGCGGGAGCGGGAGATTGGCGCATTCGGCCCGGTGGAGTATTGGACGCTGGACGCTGATCTCCACCCCGCGGACGAAGACCTGTCCGCAGGGACCCCGGTGCTTCACCCGGAAAAACAGGCGGAGAAAAAGCTCAAGGCGCGCTTTGTGGGCATCGATGGTGAGCCTGCGCGCGTTTCGAACGGCCGGGACAAGGACGGCAAAGATCAGTTCATCGCCAATGCGCTGCCGGATGATAGGTCGATGAAGGCGGTGACGGACGCGCTCGAAAAGGCGCAATGGTCGCTGGCTTCAGTGCAGGCCACGGAAAAGCAGAGACGGCCTCTGGCTCCATTCATCACGAGCCAGTTGCAGCGCGACGCAGCCAGCAAGCTGGGCTTCAACGTGCGGCGGACGATGGGCGTGGCGCAACGACTCTATGAAGGCGTGGCGATTGGTGAAGAGGGTCCGGTGGGCCTTATCACTTATATGCGTACTGATTCGCCCCGTATTGCGCCGGAGGCGATTGAAGGGGCGCGGGAGTGGATCGGCAGGCAGTTGGGGGCACAATATCTGCCGGCGACGCCGAATGTGTACAAGGGCAAGAAGGCTGCGCAGGACGCGCACGAAGCCATTCGGCCCACCGACGCTTCGCGGACCCCGGAATCGATCGCGAGTTATCTGACCGAAGAGCAACTGAAGCTCTACCGGCTCGTTTGGCAGCGGTTTGTGGCCTCGCAGATGACGCCGGCCGTCTTTGACGTGACCACGGCGAAGATTGCCGCAGTGAGCGCGAAGACGGGCAAGACTTATGATTTTCGCCTTAGCGGCTCGGTGGTGCGCTTCGACGGATTCCTGAAGGTCTATGAGATTGCCGAGAAGGACGACGAGGATGAGGCCGGCAACAAGCTCCCCAACCTGGACAACGTGAAGCGGCTGGAACTGGATAAGTTGGATCCTGAGCAGCACTTCACCTCGCCGCCTCCGCGCTACAACGAAGCTTCGCTTGTGAAGGAACTGGAAGAGCGGGGCATTGGCCGGCCATCGACCTATGCGTCGATCATCAACACCATTCAGGATCGCGAGTATGTGACCAAGATCAGCAACCGCTTTTATCCCACCGAGATCGGAATGGTGGTCTGCGATCTATTGGTGAAGAATTTTCCGTACATCTTCGACATAGCGTACACGGCCAAGCTGGAAGAGGAACTGGACGAGATCGAAGAAGGCAATGAGAAGTGGCAAGACCTGCTGAACGGCTTCTACGGCTACTTTGTGGAGGAGTTGAAGGACGCCGGCGCGAAGATGGAAAACATCAAGCGCATGGAGCAAAAGACGGACGAAAAGTGCGATCTGTGCGGGTCGCCGCTGGTGTTGAAGTGGGGCAAGTTCGGCAGCTTCTTTGCCTGTTCGGCCTATAACAAGAAAGACAAGTCGAGCTGCACGTTTACCAAGGAGAACACGGCGGGCAAGCCGGATATGAACACGCCCGAGGCGCAGGAGGTGGGTGAGCAGGAAGAGTACTGCGATAACTGCGGGCGGGTGATGGTGCTGAGGCGCGGGCCGTTTGGAATGTTCATGTCGTGCCCAGGGTTCAACGAGGACCCGCCCTGCAAGACCTTCCGCAAGTTGAGCAGCAAGCAGCAACAGAAGGTAGCCGCGCCGCAGCCCACAGGCGAAGACTGCCCGCAATGCGGCAAGCCGCTGGTGCTGCGCCAGGGAAGTTATGGAGAGTTCGTCTCCTGCTCTGGGTATCCCAAGTGCAAGTACGTGAAGCAGAACATCATTGAAGGACTCAAGTGTCCCAAGTGCGGCACGGGCGACATAGCTGAGCGCAAGGCGAGGAGAGGCAACATTTTCTGGGGCTGCACGAACTATCCAAAGTGCGACTTTACCTCGAATAACAAGCCGGTGGCGGAGAAGTGCCCGGAGTGCGGCAGTCCGTACCTGGTGGAGAAGGTCCTCCGGTCGGGAATTTTCCTGGAATGCCCGAACAAGAAAAAAACGGCCGAAGAAGAGGTTGTGCCGAAGAGGCGGGCGCGCAAGGGCGTGGCGCCGGCGGAAAATGCCGTGGTGTGCAGTTATTCGAAGCGGATTGGGGACGCGACAGCGTTGCCGACGGCAGCGACGCACGGGCCGGTATTGGAGACAGAATCTGCCAAGGTGGGTGTGAAGGCGGCTGCAAAGCCTGCGGCAAAGAAGGCGGCGAAGAAGGGCGGCAAGAAGGCGTTGCAGACGGCGTAGGAGACGCGATGAGCAACAAATCAATTGGAGAAATGACATCTCAGGAAATCTTTGATGCCATCGACAGCGGCATGGCCGAAGTCTCCCGCCGTCTGGCCTCCGGGGAACTGGATGGGTCGGGGCGGTATTACACGGATGAGGAACTGGCGGCTGGTGCGGCTACGGGCGGGAAACGGATTCCCGCGAAGCCGGTCAAGTCCAACGCTGCTTGAGCATTTTTACAGATAGTGTAGAGTGCGGCGTGGACCAGGAGGTCCACGCAACAGCCGGCCTGGAGGCCGGCGCTACAGGCCGGGAGGCTGGCGATCCAGTGAGGCCGGCGATCCAGGTTCGTAGCAGTCGCGCAGCAATCTTCGGCTGGTTCCTGTAGTATTGGCAACGGAGAAACTCATTTATGGAACGAATGCTAGCAACGCCGGCAGATGCCGAAATCATTCTCGGGCTGTATGAACTGCGCACCGAGGCGGAGATGCGCAAGGCGCGCGCGTGGGTGACAGGCGAGTTTTGGCCGGCGACGGCGGAGGAGTTTTTTGCCGTGGCGGATAACCCCGCCGACCCGCACAATGCGTGGTTGCGGCAGGTGATCAGTTATTGGGAGATGGCCGCGGCGATGGTGCTGCATGGGGCGGTTTCGGCGGAGCTGTTTGTGGATTGCAATGGCGAGGGATTCTTTCTGCTGGCCAAGTTTGCGCCCATCCTGAACGGCATCCGGGAGAAGAATCAGGCATTCCTGATGAAGACGGCCGAGCTGGTGAGCCGGTTTTCAGCCGCTGGCCTGCGCTACGAGGCGACGCTCAAGCATGTGGAAGCCCGGAGCAAGAGCCTGCCAGCCCAAAAGAAGGCTCAAGGCCGGAATTCTTAGCCCCCAAAATCCTGAAGGAGATTCGCATTCCCGGCGAATCTCTGTTAATGTGTATCCGGCTCTCTTATCGGACCCACTTGGGCCGATAGAGAGTAATACGGATTTATTGGAACAACCTATGGCACGAGCAATCTGGAACGGCAAGGTGATTGCCGAAAGCGAGAAGACAGTGACGCTGGATGGGATCGTGTACTTTCCCGAATCCAGCCTGAAACGCGAGTATTTTCGCCCCAGCACAACTACCTCCCTGGACCCGATTAAGGGACAAGCGCGCTACATGACGGTACTGATGGACGGGGAAGATAACCAGGACGCTGCCTGGTACTATCCCGACCCCAAGCCAACAGCGCGCAAGATCAAGGGATACGTGGCCTTTTGGCGGGGTGTGGAAGTGATGCCGTAACCAACCACCTGATCCGTCTTGCAAGCGGCTTTCTGTTACGGGACATTGCCAGAGGCGTGTGATACATTTTCCCCATGAGGCTAAAGGGTTTAGCGATATTCGCGGTGATGCTGGCCCTCACGCAGGCGCCTGTGGCATACCCAGCTCAGGCCAGCGGTCAGGATGGCGTGAATCGGCAGACGCGGCCCCTTTCGGCGCCTTCTGCCGACATTCCGCAAGAGACTGCCAACCCAGCGGCAAAGACGGAGAGTGAAGGCGGCATTCGGGATTACCAGCCGTCGCACATGAGCGTTGCCAATCCCGCTCCCGCGCCTTCGGCATGGACCTGGCAAGAAAAGATTGCATGGGCAGCCAATCTGGTGCTGGTCATTCTGGGATATGCCGGCATCATGATGGCCGTCTCTCTGCTGAAAAAGATTGACCGCCAAACGGGATACGCGGAAACCGCAGCCGAAGCCGCCGCAGCCAGTTCGCAAGCCGCACTCATGAATGCCCAGGCTATCCTCCATGCGGAAAGAGCGTGGATTCTGATTTCAGTCGAGCCATCCCCGAGCGCGGAGAACAGTTTTACCATCATGGCTTCGAACCGCGGCCGCACTCCAGCCAGGATCATCGAGACCACGGAACGGACCAGGATTGCCATCGACGAAAAGCGCCTGCCCGGCACCCCAGAGTATGCGGAAGAGAAACGGGGAGCCCCGTTTACTCCCATCATTCTGCTTCCGGGGGAATCCACTGCTATCAAACCTTTCTGCCGGGATGATGCGCGAGGCCTTTGCGACTCCGAGGAAAGATACCGGCGGATTGAAACCTGGGAAGAAAAAATATTTATCTACGGAAAGGTAATCTACAAGGATTTGACCGCGCCTGCGGAGAGTCAAGCCCATGAAACGAACTGGTGCTGCTGGTATATCCACGGACGGCAGAACAGCGGGCTGGTCATTGCCGGCCTCGCGGAATACAACACACACACATAGACATTTTCCTTATTTGTGTAGAGTGCGGCGTGGACCGGGAGGTCCACGCGACAGCCGGCCAGGAGGCCGGCGCTACCTGTTCTTTCAACGCCCCCCAACTTTGAGCCAAGCAAGAAATACACACTAAACCAACAGGCAAAATGCTCTAGTAAGAAGACTCTTTTTCGATCCGAATGAGGAAATGGCGGGTCAGTCGTGAACGCCGCGCTCAGCCATTTGCTACGTCACGGATATCCTGCTCATCGAGCGTGTCTGGCTCGGCAAGCCTGATCAGGCGATGCAAATAAGCCCGGGAGATGCACAGTTTTCGAGCAGCCAGCGTCTTATTTCCATTGTTCTCTCGAACAGCGGCCACGGCCAGTTTGACCTTATAGTCGCGAAGCTGGCGTTCAAAGGAGCCGGCGGGATGGTAATCGCCGATATCGACTACATCGCCGATTTCGCCGAGGTCAACATCGGCTTCCTCCTCAATGTTCAAACTTAAATCTTCGGCGCGAACGGTCTTACCAGGCGCGAGGATAATGGCCCTCTGGATCACGTTTTCCAGTTCGCGCACATTGCCGGGCCAAGGGTAACTCTGGAGCAGAGCCATCGCATCGTGCTCAATATCGTCCATTTGCTTTTGAAACACTTGCCCATACTGGCGCAAGAAATGCCGGGCAATCCGCGGGATGTCGTCGGGATGGTTCTGGAGCGGCGGCGATTCAATCCTCATGACGTTAATGCGGTAGAAAAGGTCCTGACGGAATTTTCCCGTGGCCACCAATTTATCCAGGTCCTGATGCGTGGCGAAGATCAGCCGCGCCTTCAAGGGGATAAGCCTGGTGCTGCCAAGACGGCTGAATTCCATCTGCTGCAGGACGCGCAGCAGCTTGACCTGCGTAAACAGGCTCAGATCGCCTATCTCATCCAGGAACAGAGTGCCGTCGCCGGCCTGCTCGAAGTAACCTTCTCGCGCTCCTACCGTACCGGTGAAGGCGCCTTTTTCGTGCCCGAACAATTCGGCCTCAATGAGGGTTTCAGGGATGGCGCCGCAGGAAACAGCCACAAACGGACGGCTGGCTCGGGAGCCAAGATTGTGGATTGCGCGGGCGATTAACTCCTTGCCGGTTCCGCTTTCGCCGGTCACCAGCACTGCGGCGTTGAGGTTGGTAACGCGATGCACAAGTTGATAAACCCGCTGCATCTGCGGACTCGATCCAATCAGCCGGTCGCAACTGCCGGGCACTTCCAGTTGCTGCTGCACGGTCTGCAGTTGCTGCTTGAGCGTGGAGTTCTCATACGCCCGGCTGAGCATGGTCTTGAGATCACGAATGGAGGGCGGTCTGCGGCAGTAGCCGAAGGCGCCAGAGCGAACCAGTTCAAAGGCTGTCGAGCGAAGGGCATCGTCGGCCATGACCACAGAGGGAATATGAGAAGCAATCAGGCGTTGAGTACACCCAATCCGCTCCTGCAATGAATCATGATTCGAATGCAGATCAAGAATCATGACGTCGCAATCTCCGGCAGCCCGGAGCAGATTCATGCCATCCTCATCGGGCTCCATGAGGATCTCGAAGTCCTTTCCGAGGGCCGAGGAAAGCAGCGTGTGGAGCGTCCGGTCTTCCGAATATAGTCCGATTTTAATCATTGCTGGCCCGCATTCTGGAAAACACATCAGTCCGCTTTCGGGGGAGAAGCGGGATAACAGGAGATCATTGCCTTTCATCAGCGTTTGTGATGCCGATGGGAATTTGTGCCAAGCTGATGCCACCTTGGTGACACCCCCCCTAGCAATAAAGTCCAAAGATCTTAAACGGCAATTATTGACTTTCGCCTACCATACTATCGGTTGGTTGAGTACCGTGTCGAGATTACTTTAGTAATCTCTTCCAATACGTAATATATTTAAGGAAATCTCTCAGGGGAACCGGTGAAAAGGAGGGTGTTAGCCAACCTAATTTCTCACTCAGTTTTAAATACAGTAACTGCCATTATATCAAACACATAAAGCTATAAGATGGTATTCAATATGGGGCGGAAGAGTCGAGTTTACCCCGGATACCCAATTCGAGGAAACCCAAAATGTGACTTTTGTGTATGTTTTTATAGTTTCTTTTGTAAGTAATAATTTAGGTACTTAGCATGTAAATACCCCAGAAAATTGTTTCTCGATCCCTGTAAGTTGTTCTAGCAAAAACCAGATGCGCGCATGAAGGGTGTATACGCCTCGCTTCACTCTGGAGCGCTTTTCCGTAAACATCTGTGTACACTATCAGGGCAGTGTGCCGTCAAGTACTTGATTTCGAACGGCTTCAGGCATTTTCCAGTTTGGTTAAACAATTGCAGCAATGGTTAGACTATTGCAATAATGATGTTTTCCCGGAACAGCGGGGGGAGGAATACGGGTATGCGCTCGTTTGCCTGGTGGCCAACGCTGATTGTGCTCGCCGTGGCGACGTTCACGGATCTGCGTTATCGCCGCATCCCCAACTGGCTGGTGCTTCCATTCCTTCTGGCTGGGATTGCAGTTTCCCCCTGGCGTGCCGACTGGGGCGACATCCATCAGGGTTTTAGCTGGCATGGCCTTGGCCAGAGCTTTGCCGGCCTGTGGCTTGGCCTGCTGATTTTCGGCTTTCTTTTCTGGCTGGGCGGCATGGGGGGTGGGGACGTGAAACTATGCACTGCTCTTGGGGCCTGGCTTGGCCCGGTGCAAATGTTCTGGGCAGTGTTTTTCACCAGTCTTGTGGGGGGGATCATGGTTCTGTGCTGGATCGCCTATCGCAAGGTTTTCAAAAAGCTGTTGCTGGTGGCGGGCGATCTGGTTTTTGGTGCGAAGCGGAATGGAATAGGTCGCGAACCGGAGTCTTCACTGGCTGATCTACTGAAGCGCAAGATGCCTTACGCTCCAGCCATCGCCATGGGAACGTTGATGTCATTTTTTGCTCATTAAGAAATTGGAGCTAGGTATCATGTCCAACTGGCAATCATCCTATCGATCCTCGGCTAACCCGCAAGGAAAGCCACAAGCGTCAGGGGGCAGCAATCCCGTGAATTCAGACCCTTCGTATCTTGCTGACCAGTATCCTGATTCACTGGGCGGCAATATGCTGTCGATTGCTCTGATCGGCCCCGACGAGGAGCGCCGGAAGGCGGCGTCCACCGCGCTGGCAGGGTGCCAGGGAGGCGAAATCAGGGAGTTTTCTACCTATCCTCCCAGCCTGGACGATGTTCCCAGGCTGCTGGAGCAGCATTATGACGTCATCATCATCGACCTGGACAGCCATCCGGAATATGCCCTGGAACTGGTAGAGAGCATCTGCGCCAACGGTACGGCGACGGTGATGGTGTATTCGGTGAAGGCGGATTCGGAACTGCTGGTTCGCTGCATGAGGGCCGGAGCTCGCGAGTTTCTTACATTGCCCTTTGCGCAAAGCACCATGGCTGAGGCACTGGTCAGGGCTACTGCCAGGCGTCCGGCAACGCGTATTCCGAAGAAGACAGGCGGCAGGCTTCTGGTGTTTCTCGGGGCCAAGGGCGGAGATGGCGTTACCACGCTGGCCTGCAATTTTGCGGTATCCCTGGCGCAGGAGTCAGGCCAAAGCACTTTGTTGATCGATCTCGACCTGCCGCTGGGTGATGCGGCGCTGAATCTGGGTGTTATCGCTGAATACTCGACCATCAATGCTCTTCAGAATTCCAACCGGCTGGATACGAGTTTTCTCTCCAGGCTTCTGGTCAAGCATAGTTCGGGAGTCTCCGTGCTAGCGGCTCCCGGCAAGTTTCCCCAGTACCAGGCCTCCAATGAAGCAATAGACAGGCTCATCGCGGTCGCGCGGCAGGACTTCGATAACGTGGTCATAGATATGGGGTCGAGGCTCGATTTGATGGGCACGAGCCTGTTCAGAGACGGTTCCACGGTGTACCTGGTGATCCAGGCCGGCATCGCCGGGCTGCGCAACTCAAATCGTCTGATTTCGCAGTATTTTTCCGCTTCGGAACCCAAGCTGGAGATTGTGCTCAATCGATATGAGCCTCGCTCCTTAGGAGTTTCCGAAGATCAGATTACGAAAGCCCTTACCCGGCCAGCGCAGTGGAAGATTCCCAACGATTTCAACGCTGTGCAGCGTATGCAGACCATGGCGATTCCTCTTGCTCTTGAAGATTCGCCGATGTCCCGGCTCATCCGGCAGATGGCGCGAGCCGCTTGTGGCTTGCCCGCGCGGCCGGAGAAAAAGGGAGGCTTTAGTCTCAAGAGCTTCAGCCGGGGATTTTCGGCGAAGACGCCTGCCAGCACGGATACACGGAGACTGACGCAGCTAGGGTTGGGATCTGGCCCGGACAACGTCGCTGCCAAGCCAGAAGCAGCGGCAAAGGCCGCAAGCAAGCCCTCTTATACTCCTTCCGCGAGCGCCGCGCCAGCAGCAGTACCGCAAAAGCCGGTTACGCCAATGGTCAAACCAGCGGCCAAAGCGGAACGCTCGGAGCCTGTAGGCGCGAGACAGGGAGCTCAACCAAGCGTCAGTTCTCCCGGCAAGCAGACTGAACCTGAAACGCGCACATACAAGGGCGCGACCTATGTGAAGGGCGCTGATGGCGAATGGCACCTCAAGACAACTCCGGTCGCCAGCGTCCCCATCCAGCAGAGCGGACCGGAAACGCGCACGTACAAGGGCGCGACCTATGTGAAGGGCGCTGATGGTGAATGGCACCTGCAAAAAGCGCCGGCAGAAAAAGCTAGTCAAGAGAAGCCGGTCATCGCACCGGTTCAAGAGAAGCCGGTCATTGCACCGATTCAAGAGAGGCCGGTTATCACGCCGAGTCAGGAGAAGCCGGTCATCCAGTGGCCGACGCCTGTTCCGATTGCCTATGGCACAGTACTCGGCGCCTCGGAGCTCAATGCGAAGGCATCGGTTCCGGGAAGATTTACCTACACTCCAGCCTCTGGCGAGATGCTCGCGGCGGGAACGCATACGCTCTCGGTCACCTTCACCCCGGCAGACGCCACGGGCTACACCACGGCGCAGGCTGCTGTATCGCTCACCGTCACCAAGGCAACCCCGGCCATCACGTGGACAACGCCTGCGCCGATTACTTATGGAGCCGCGCTCAGTTCAGTTCAGTTGAATGCCACGGCGTCGGTTCAGGGAAGATTCGTCTACTCTCCCGCGGAAGGCGACGTGCTGACAGCAGGCGTGCAGACGCTGACGGCAACTTTTACACCGACAGACGCCGCAGACTACACCACGGCGCAGGCCGCTATATCCTTCACAGTGGCCAAGGCCAAGCCAATCATCACGTGGCCTAAGCCGGCTTCAGTTGCCTACGGCACCACGCTGAGCGGCGCTCAACTGAATGCCACAGCATCGGTTCCCGGAACTTTCGTCTACGCTCCTGCCGCCGGCACGGTGTTATCAGCAGGGATGAATGCGATATCGGCGACCTTTACGCCGACGGACGCCACGGACTACACCACAGCCCAAATCGAAGTGGCAGTGGTTGTCACCAAAGTGGCACCTGCAATCACGTGGCCGACGCCGGATGCGATTGTTTACGGCACCGCACTGGGCAGCGCGCAACTCAATGCCAAGGCGGCAGTGCCGGGAAGTTTTGTCTACATTCCCGCCGCCGGCGCGGTGCTTACGGCCGGGACGCATACGCCTTCAGTAACTTTCACCCCGGCAGACTCGGTGAACTACAACGCGTCACAGGCCGCGGTGTCGCTTACTGTCGTCAAAGCCTCGCCATCCGTAACATGGCCGGCGCCAGCTTCGATTTCCTACGGCACCGCGCTTAGCGCTACACAGCTGAATGCCACCGCGTCGGTTCCGGGAAAATTTGTTTACAACCCTGGGGCGGGCGAAAAACTGGCGGCAGGAACGCATACGCTCTCGGCTATCTTTACTCCGACCGACATTACCGACTGTGCCGTGGCGCAGGCTACAGTGACGCTCACTGTTACCAAGGCAAAGCCAACCGCGATCACATGGCCAACTCCGGCCGCCATTTCGCACGGCACACCGCTCAGCGCCGCGCAGCTCAATGCCGCGGCATCGGTTCCGGGCACCTTCGCCTACACACCCGCCGCCGGCGAGGTGCTCACAAAAGGAACACATCCGCTCACGGTTACCTTTTCACCGGCAGACGTCAACTTTCCTGAGGTGCAGGCTACAGTTCAACTCACAGTCACCAAGGCAATGCCCGTCCTTACCTGGCCGACGCCCGCAACCATCTCTTACGGCACCCTGCTCAATGCCACGCAGCTCAACGCCACGGCATCGGTTCCGGGCACCTTCGTCTACACTCCCGCGGCAGGAGAAATGTTATCAGCGGGAACGCATACGCTCACGGCGGCTTTTACTCCGAAGGACAGCTCGGACGATGCGCAGGCGCAGGCCACAGTGCAACTCACTGTCACCAAGGCAACGCCCATCATCACCTGGCCGCTCCCCGCCGCCATCTCCTACGGAACGGTTCTCAGCGCGGCGCAACTCAATGCCACGGCACTGATTCCGGGCACATTTGTTTATACTCCCGCCGCGGGCAACGTGATTGCAGCAGGAACACAGACACTTTCTGTAACCTTCACCCCCACGGACACTTCGGACTACACCACGGCGCAAGCCACGGTGACGCTGGTGGTGGAAGGGTTGCCTAACATTGCTTTGCTCATGCCTGAGCAGGCCGATGCGGATGCATCCCGCGCAGACCACGGCGACGCCAAACAGGGGGCGCAAAACAACAACACAGCCCTCAACCAGCAGAGTAAGCTTGAAACGCGCACTTACAAAGGCGCAACTTATATGAAGGGAGCCGATGGCCAATGGTACCTCCAGAAGAAATAGAAGAATTGAATGCACCCACAACGCTTCCCGCGGATTTCGGCGAATGGGATAGCGGAGATTCTCCCGCGGTACAGCCTGCAAAACCCGCGACAGCGCGAGTTTCCGTGTCGCCCGTTGAGGATCGGGTATCGCACTCCGGTTCGCGCGCATCGGCAGCGGCCTATGCGGAGGCGGAGCAGATATTTCAGCCGCCTCAGGCTAAGCGCGAGAAACAGGTGGTCGAGGGCAAGGACCAGAAGAAGAGGCTGGTGCGACTTATTGGCGCCGGTTCACTTGCGTTTGTTCTTATCCTCGGTTTCATGACCGCATCCAAGATGCGGTCCGGTACACCTGCGCCGAAGCCAACGGTTGTGCAGCAGCCGGTGGCGCCGAATACGCCGCCGCAACAGACAGCCACGAATTTGCCGTCGCCAGCGCCACAGCCTGTGCCGGCAAACACCATGACAGATCGCCAGCGCGCACAGGCGGAGACAATGAACCATCAGCTGAGCGCGCCATCCCGGATTCCGAGCGACCTTAAGATGCTGGCCGGCAGGGAAGCTCCTCCTTCTTCCGGCTTTATCTCGTCCAGTATGGATGGCATAGGTGGTGGCGGAGCAACTGGCAACGTCTTCAGTGTGCAGAACGGGCCCAGGGTGAAGGTCGCGGCTCCCACGAAAATGAGCATCTCGGCGGGCGTCGCCGGCGGTTTGCTGATTCAGAAGTCTTCGCCCGTTTATCCGCAGATAGCCAGGGAAGCCCGCGTTTCAGGCACAGTGGTGATTCAAGCCACCATTTCCAAGGCGGGAGCGATTGAAAATCTCCGTGCTGTCAGCGGACCTACCATGTTGCGGCAGCCGGCGATAGATGCCGTGAAGACCTGGCGTTACAAGCCCTATGTGCTCGATGGAGAACCAGTGGAAGTGGAGACCACAGTGAGCGTGAACTTTACTCTGGGAGGGTGACGAGTCCTCGTCTTTTTGCCGCCTTTTTAACACGGGCATCTTTTTGAACTGGCGGAGTAACGGACGAGTATCCTGTTCTGATAGGAGGTAAAACGTGGAACTGCTGAATCTGGAGAAATACAAAGCGGAGATACACCGGACCCTGATCTCCAAGCTGGATCTGGAGAAGCTGTCACGCGTCAATTCCAGTCAGGCGCGCCAGGCGGTGGCCGGCATCGTAAAGGAGATCATCGCCGAGCAGCGCGTGCCCCTGAACTACGACGAGCAGGAAAAAATACAGGCGGATCTGCTCGACGAGGTTTTTGGCCTTGGTCCTCTGGAACCCCTGCTGCGCGACGCAAAGATTTCAGACATCCTGGTCAACGACAAGGATCATGTTTTCATTGAGAAAAACGGGCTTCTTCAGAGGGTCGATACGACGTTTCGCGACGATAAACACCTGCTGCAGATCATCGATCGCATTGTATCGCGCGTGGGGCGCAGGGTAGATGAATCTTCGCCGATGGTCGATGCTCGATTGCCCGATGGCTCTCGTGTGAATGCCATCATTCCACCCCTGGCGCTGGACGGGCCATCCTTATCTATCCGCCGCTTCGGGACAGGCCCGCTGGCGGCCAATCAGTTGGTTCAGTTGAAGAGCGTTTCCCCGGAAATGATGGAGGTCCTTTCCTCCGCGGTAAAAGCCCGGATCAGCATCCTCATCTCAGGCGGCACCGGCACCGGCAAGACCACGTTTCTGAACATCCTGTCGCAGTACATTCCGCGCACAGAACGCATCGTCACTATCGAAGATGCGGCCGAACTCCGTCTGGCGCAGGAAAATATCGTGCGGCTGGAGACCCGCCCGCCCAACATTGAAGGGCAGGGAGCAATCAAACAGCGTCAATTGCTGATCAACTGCCTCCGCATGCGTCCCGACCGCATCATCATGGGCGAGGTGCGCGGAGACGAAGCCTTCGACATGCTCCAGGCCATGAATACCGGACACGAGGGCTCGATGACCACGATTCACGCCAACACTCCCCGCGATGCCATCTCCAGGCTCGAATCGATGGTCGCCATGGGCATGAACATTCCTGAAAAATCCGTTCGCCAGCAGATAGCATCAGCTATCACTATTGTTGTTCAGTCCACGCGCATGAGCGATGGCACGCGCAAAGTAACGAGTGTCTCAGAGATTACCGGGATGGAAGAGAACGTCATCAGCATGCAGGAGATTTTTACTTTCACCAAGAAAGGAATCGGGCCCGACGGCAAGGTCATCGGCGTATTCCAGCCAACCCATATTCGTCCCCGGTTCCTGGAACGGCTTCGCATCTCCGGTATTGTTTTGCCGCCGGTCCTGTTCGAGCGCGAAACGCAGGTTAATTAAGAGGAAGGGAGGTCACAGATATTATGGGATCGATCGTGATTATAGTTTTCGTGGGCGCGTTTGCAGTCGTTGCTCTCTTGATGTACGCCCTCGGAGGCGGGGCCTCTCAGCGCGCCAATCAGGTCTACGCCACGCTCGACTCGGCTCTGGCTACGGACGACGATGATGTAGATCGCAACAAGGACGTCAATCTTCGCAAGAGCGACATGATCAGCGCCATCCCCTGGGTTAATCGCAAGTTGCAGGAGTTTGAACTGGCGCCGCTCCTCCATACCCTGCTTTACCAGGCCGATCTCAAGTGGAACGCCGGAACGTTGGTGGCTGGTTGCGTGTTCTGCTTTGCGCTCCCGGCTTATTTGACTTACTTGCGCTTCAATTCCATCCTCATAGCTTTGCCGGCCGGATTGCTGCTGGGCTCCGCGCCTCTTGCTTATGTGCTCCATAAACGCAGTAAGCGTCTTGACGTATTTCAGCAGGGGTTGCCGGAGGCGCTCGATCTGATGGTGAGCGCTTTGCGCGCCGGACATAGTCTCGTCGCCGCACTTGGCTCGGTGGCTCGTGAATGCGCCGACCCTGTGGGCTGCGAATTCAAGACTTGTTTCGAGGAGCAGAATTATGGTTTGGAGCTGAAGGCGGCAATGGAAAACCTGATCAAACGCGTTCCCCTCCAGGACCTACGCATCTTCTCAACAGCGATTATGATCCAGAAGGAAAGTGGGGGAAATCTTGCCGAGGTTCTCGACAAGACCTCTCATGTCATCCGGGAGCGGTTTCGCCTGAAGCGGCAGGTCGGAGTACATACGGCTCAAGGCCGCATGACAGGTTGGGTACTCACTTTATTACCGGTGGTGCTGGGAACCATTTTGTATTTCGTTAACCCTGAGATGATCAGCATCTTGTGGAAGAATCCAATGGGCATAAAGATGCTTTGGGCGGCTTCGGGCATGATTGTTGTTGGCGGCATTATCATTCACAACATTGTTAACATGGACGTTTGAAGGAACATATGGGATTTTTCGCGATTTTTACATTTTGTGTTGTTTTTCTGCTGATCGTTAGCGGAGGACTGCTTCTGTTTTATCGCGAAGAAATGCTTCATCGAATCGCCGACGCGATCAACCCGCATCCCGCCAAGCAGAAATCCCTTTTGAGCGCCCTCCAGCAGACGGGCCATTCGATCGGCGGCGTAATAGGGCACTTCGAGAATGTCCTGCCAAGAAGCCAAGCCGAGGTCTCCGTAGTTCTGCAGCGGCTCCAGCGCGCCGGATTCCGCGAAGAGTCAGCGGACAAAATCTTCTATGGCTCAAAGGTCTTGACTCCTATCCTGCTTTGCATCCTGGTCTTTGGCTCCGGTCTTGGGGCCTATGGCGGTCCGTTTATGTACGTCGTAGCCCTTGGCATAGGTTTTTTGGCGCCGGATTTCTGGCTGGGACGACGGATTACCAGCCGCCAGAGCAAGATTCGGCGCGGCCTGCCGGATGTGCTGGATCTTCTGGTGATCTGCATCGAGGCTGGACTAAGCCTGGACCAGGCGACGTCGCGCACCTCGGTGGAATTAAAAGCAGCACAGCCGGAACTGTGCGATGAATTGAGAATCGTTGTGTTGGAGCAACGAGCTGGACGCGCCCGCGGGGATGCCTGGAAACATATGGCGGAACGCACCGGCGTAGACTGTGTGCGCAATCTCGTATCGATGCTGGTTCAGGCGGATCAGTTTGGAACCAGCATCGGAAAGACATTGCGCGTACATAGCGATACACTCAGAACGCAGCGTGTGCAGGCAGTGGAGGAGGCGGCGGCAAAGACCACAATCAAGCTGATCTTTCCGCTTGTGCTGTTTATTTTCCCGTCGCTTTTTGTGGTTACTCTGGGGCCGGCGTTTATTTCCATCATGGATTCATTTGCGGGTCTCAATCATTGAGGGAAGGAGGATTGGATATGGATAGTACCACCATCATTCAGATTGTTGCCGGTGTGCTGGCTGTTGCCGTGTTGATCATTCTGATCCAGCGCCGCCGCACGCAGGTCAAGTAGCGCAGCTTTTTGTTCCGGTGGCTTTTTGAAGGCGCGTTTTACTGGCCAGTCCGCAAATTAGCGGGCTGGTAAAATCGCCATATTGGCGCCCGGTGTCGCTCGTATTTGCTCAAACCGGGGAGCGCAACCAGCATTTTGCTGAAAGAAAGAGGAATTGAATGGACACTAAAACAATGATCCAGGTCGTATGCGGTGTGCTGGCTGTCGTCGGAATCATTATTCTGGTTCTGCGCCGCCGCGGAAAGAACAACTAGCAAGGATTTCGCAGGTGGGCCAGCGGCGCGATAAAGCCGCGCGGGTTTAGCTGGCCAACTCGATTATCCCGCTTACGGGGGCATTGCCCTTTCGGCGATGAGTGTCTCCGTTTCCCACCCCTGCAGCGGGTGCGGGTGGGTGTGTGTCTGCGCAGCGGATGCAAGAGGCTGTGCAAACGATAGGATTTCTGAGATAGTACGCGGTTTCCGGGTCCTCGCTGAGGACCGGAGGTTCGATGGAATCACGAAGGCTTTGCGCATACAACCAGACTCGCGAATGCTTTCTCGGCCTGGAGGTCACGGCCGCCGATCTTCCGTCCGCGGAACTCAAGAGTCTGCTTCAAAAGCTGACGCTTAAGTCTGGTGAAGGCCTTTGGATGATGCCATCCCGAGCAATTCCGGATACGGAGATGCGCACCCTTCTCGATCTGGTTTACCTGGACGAGGATTGCAGGGTCATTGAGGTGATAGAGTCATTTCCCACATATCGTGTCTCACCTTCGAGCCCGCGTCCGTCCAGCATCCTGGCGCTGCCAATCCATTCGATCTATTCGTCGCAGACCCAATCGGGCGATCAACTGGTACTCTGCGTGGCGGAGGAGATGCAGGGGCGCCTGGAGCGGATAACCAGCGCAAGCGGAGTTGCCGGCGGAGTGCAGAGCGCCGTGCTCTTGCGTGGCAAGCCGCTATGGAGCGACGGCCCCGGCGTGGTGGTGGAGAGCCCCGAGGAGAAGCGCCCCGAGACCGGACAGCCATATGAGATGGACCTTATCGAGCCGGGGATGAAGTACGTCAAGCCGTCGAAGAATTGGCTGAAGCGCTGGTGGTCTCCGGATCCAAGAACAGCTCCGGACCTGAGGAATGCCCCAAGAGAGTCACTGCCCGGTATGGTGGCCTATTACTGGACGGGCGCCGCTCCCAAGGGACACAGTGTCAAGGACATCAGCTCGGCAGGATTGTACGTAATTACGGAGGAGCGTTGGTACCCCGGCACCCTGATCCTGATGACGCTGCAAGCGGTTGACGAAGGGGCGGATAACTTTGAACATGCAATTGCCGTGCACTCCAGGGCGGTCCGCTGGGGCAACGACGGAGTTGGTCTTCAATTCCTCCTGCAAGATTCTACGGCGGCGCGCAAGGGGCAGAATGCGCTTGTAAGCGGCGCAAGCAGCAGGGATCTCGATCAATTTCTGGAACGGCTCCGGAAGGGCAAAGGCTAGGCGCCCAGGGGGCGTGCCCGGCAAGTCCACCGTTACCGCCTTGCAAGTCTTACGTTACTTTGGTGTAATATAAATTGTGTTACCGGGTCTTTTTGATTGACAATGTATGGAGGGGAACCATGAAAAAGGCGAGCAATCTGCGCAGGCAGGCCAGGTCGCTCCTACACGGTTTTTGCCGTGCACAGGCGTCCTACGGAGCGAGCGAGAAAGCCCGGTCTATTGTTGGCAGGTTTGGCGCCTTGCTATGCTCTGACGTCGAGGGTCAATCCATGGTTGAGTTTTCCCTGGTGCTGCCGATGCTGCTGATGGTCGTGACATTCATGTTCTCGATCAGCATGGCCATGCTCAGCTATGAGCAGCTCAGTTCCGCTACCGCAGGCGCGGCGCTTCAGCAGTTAGCACCCGCCCGAAATGTTCTTGCCGACCCGTGCAATTCGATCCAGACCGCGGTAACCTCCGCATTGCCGAGCTGGAGCGCGGCTAATTTTACCTACACGGTGACGATTCAGAACTCGACCGGCACGAATGTTACATACGGCCCAACGACTGGATCGGGGTTTTCATGCACCGGGGCGTACACAGTGCTGTCGGCTGACCAGGCATCCACGCCTGCCTCGCTGGCAGTCAGCTACACGTACGCTTGGCTTCCTGTATATTTGCAACACATGTCGGGTAACCTTGCTGTGACCCAACCTGTAACTGTCTATTGAAGGGGGAGTTGTCCAATGAAGCTGCACAAAGTATGTTTTTTCCGCAGACTATTGAAGGATACGAGTGGACAGTCCGCGCCTATGTTGGCGTTTAGCATGTTGGCGTTTATAGGAATTTCGGGGATGACGATTGACCTTGGTCATACATATGTGGCCCGTCAGCAGTTGCAAACATCAACGAACGCAGCCGCCCTGGCAGGGGCCGCGTCCCTTCCCAACACCACCACCGCAACGGCTCAGGTGAAGGCCTATAGCGCAATGACGGGCCAGAAATCCGCCACCCCGGGCCTGACAAATGTTTCGTTGGGGTCGACGCCGACTTACCATTGCCTCACTACCCTGATTTCAAATATGGGGCTGGGGTGCGCCACTGCAACCGGCATCCCAACCGGAAGCTACAACGCCGTCACGGTCACGCAGACAGCGCTGGTTCCATTGTGGTTCGGCGGAATGTTCCATATCCCCGGGTTCAACATTGGGGCTACCGCGACCGCGGCTATGAGCGGCGGGCAAAATACTCCGTGGAATGTTGCTATCGTCATCGACGCAACGAGCTCGATGACCAGCTCGGATAGCGGCCTGCAATGCGCGGGCACGAGGGAATCCTGCACGTTGCAGGGCGTCCAGATCCTGCTGGAACTTATGTACCCCTGCGCGGCGGGCGCAACCTGCACCTCAGGCGGCACGCCTGTCGATAGTGTCAGCCTGTTTGTCTTTCCTTCTGTGTTAACCTCGCAGGCCAAGGACTATTATGGAGGCACTAGCCTAACCTGCCCCACCACCATCCCTACGATTGAGCCGTATACCTTTCAAAACGTATCAACGTCATCGCCGAACTACAATCCGCCTGATACTTATACCTATCAGGTGGCGCCGACACCGCCAGGCACATACGCTACTGGCAATATTCCCAATCCCGCTGCGTTTGCGCACGATTTCAAGGTCACCGATGCATCGTCTACATTGAACGCCGGCTCGCAAGTCGTGGTCGCGGCCGGGGGAAAGAGCGGCTGCGCCGGAATCGTGGGCAAGGGCGGCGAAGGAACCTACTATGCGCAGGCCATCTATCAGGCGCAAACGGCGCTGATTGCCCAGCAGAAAGCAAATCCAGGCTCGCAGAATGCCATGATCATCCTCGGTGATGGCGATATGTCCGCGAGTGCGAGTTCCAGCCAGATGGTGGCGCAAACCGGCACCCTGAACGGAACGGGAAGCGGAAGCAACAAGAACACGTATACTTACCCATCTGCGGTGGGTCAATGCGGTCAGGCGATCATCGCTGCCCAGGCGGCCGCGGTGACTCCCAACGCCAATGGCGCGTCTGGAACCAGGGTTTACACGGTCGCCTACGGTGCGACGACATCGGGGACGTGCTCTACGGATGTGACCTACAGCGCCTACAAGGGTGTTAATGCTTGCACGACGATGGCGGACATGGCCTCCTCTCCGGGATATTTCTACTCCGACAACGGAAGCGGTAATTGCTCCTCGCCCAATCAACTGAATTTTACGAAGCTGACACAGATATTCCAGGCTATCGAGCGGAATCTAACCACTCCGCGGCTGGTTCCCAACGGCACCACATAGCCCTGAACAACACTACCTGCGTCCCGGCCGGTCCGCCCATCGGACTCGCCGGGATGCGGGCCTTATTGCTGCTCATCAGGAATAATCAGCAACACTTCCACCCGGACATTTTGCCCATTTTGCGCCGCTGGCCGGAATTGCCACTGGGCGAGCGCATCCAACACAAACTGCGCCTGAGCGAACTGGGGCGGAAACAGGACGGACAGCGCCTCGAAGCGGCCGGCCTGATTCACAAACCCGTGAACCATGAGGGCATCGGCATCAATTGCGCCGGGCGGGATGTTGGGCCGCACGATGTTATACGGCCAGGGCGCCTCGATATGCGTGATGTTGCCCGCGGCAGCCGCATTGTCAGCCCGTGAAAGCGAATACTGGAGTATCCAGCTCTTCGCCAGGCCAACGTGCAGATATACGGTGTACGACAGCCTGCCGCTCCACAGCGGGGCCGTCTCCGGATACCTATCTTCCTGCGCGGAACCCACCACCACGGCTCCGAATTGGCCGTCATGGGGCAGCGAGATATGGGCGGCCGAAAGCGGGTTGCCGTGCCCGGAGCCAGTTTGAGGGGCGCCAATCTGCCCGGAAGCTGCTTCATCTCTCTGGGCGGCCGCGCCGGAATTTGTCGATTCTCCGGCGTTGCTTGAACCTTGTCCCGCACCCGTCCCTCCCGGCTTGCTGGCCGGATTGGCCTGCCCTGCCTGCGCCGAACCCTGTGCCTGTCCCGCCCCCGGCGCCCCGGAGGAATCCGAGGTGGCCGACTCGTTCACGGGTGGCAGCGTGACGTCTCCATTTGCCATATGAAGATCAGAAAGCGATATGACCGCGGCGGGAGTTGGCTGTGCAGACCCCACTGCGGTGGTTACCGGAGTGGGTGGCGCAGGTTCCGGCCCGCGAACCACGACGGGGGATGTGGTGCTGGGAGCAAACGGCTGGAGCGCGGAAGTCAGATCGGCGGATGCCAATGCGATGTTATCCAGCTTCGGTTCTTCGTTTGGCAACTGGGTGGAAGGCTGTACGTCGGCAACAGCCGGCTTTTCCGGCAGAGGTGGAACCAGATTCTTGGCGCTGGTTTTATTGCCGTCCCAGATTACGACTGTCGGCACAGGGATTTCCTGGGTGAGCGTTACAGGCTTGGGGATATCCGGCTGGAGCAGCGTCTGGGGTCCCTTCGGAGCCAGCACTACCCGTCGCATCGCCGGCGGCTGGGTGGTAGCGTTCCCGCCAGGCGGGAGTTTTTGTTGGATGGAATGCGAGCGGAGTTGCTCGATGCCGCTGCTGGCGGCGCGCTGCATCCGAGGCTCAAGAGTGTGCAGGTCAATATGCCGCACTTCATATTTCTGGGCAAGGGCCCGGGGCTTGACCTGCGGCTCGGAGACGAGTCCCAGATAGATCAGTCCAACCGTAATGCCATGTGCCAGAAGCGATACCAGAAAGGAATAGGGCCGCCGGTTCGGCTCCGGTCGCTCGGAAAAAAGCGTAATCATAGGGGAAGACCTCATGACCGGATGAATCTCCTCCCTCGCGCCGCCAGGTCCGTCTTGCCGTGGAGGCCGCGCATCAGGCAATCCCAGCTTGGTTGAGCACTGAGAGAGGCCCTGTGGTCCCCCTACAAGAGTTCAATTATAATCTCTTCCAGAATCACATATAAAAGGGCTTAGCCTATAACTCTCTTGATACCTCCTTTGCCGGCCGTATTGCTTCCGACATTACTATGAGGTATGAAGGGAATACACTAAACAGGCGGTTAAACTTGCCTGGCAGTCTGCCTGCCAACCCCTGTTTCGGCTGAAATCGTAACAGGTTATTGGCGAGGCTATTGCCACAAGGGACAGAAAGGCGAAGCTGGCCGGGTAGCCAGTTCAAACAGGCCTCCATATGAACCGAAGAGTACTCGCGATCCTTCTCGTCGCTTTCTTCATTGCCGCCGCAAGCACTTATCTGGTTGTTCGCCTGATTCGCAATCAGGCCGCAGCGGCAAAGCCGCCTGCCACTACCCAGGTGGTCGCATCCAAATCGGACTTGAAATTAGGGTCCGTTATTAACGCTGACAACCTGACGACCATCGAGATCACAGGTACGCCTCCCAAGGGCGCCATTCTCGCGAAAAACAAGAACACAGCGGTTGGGAGGGGCGTTATATCGGATATTTATGAGGGTGAGCCCATTTTGGAAAACCGCCTGGCCGCAGCCGGCTCCGGCGGCGGATTGGCAGCCACCATCCCCCAGGGAATGAGAGCCTGCGCCGTTCGAGTTGATGAGGTGGTGAATGTGTCGGGATTCGTGACTCCCGGAATGCGTGTGGATGTACTGATTTCCGGCACGCCTCCTGGCCAACAGAACATCGCGCAAGGCACGGTGTCGCGAACGCTTCTCCAGGACATTAAAGTTTTGTCCGCGGGAGCCGATTTCCAGAAAGATGCTGAAGGCAAAGCCAAGACAGTCCAGGTGGTCAACCTGCTGGTCACCCCGGAACAGGCCGAAATCCTTAGCCTGGCCAGCAATCAGATGAAAATCCAGTTGGTGCTGCGCAATCCGCTGGATACAAAGATTGCTACGGTTCCCGGCACGGACACGGGCAATCTGTTTGCGGGCCAGGCTGCAGCGCCGGCAAAGACGCGGCAGGGAAAGAAGGCCGCACCCAGGTTCTTTACCATCGAGGTGCTCAACGGCTCGAAACAGACTCAAGAAAAATTTGCTTCTCCCGGGGGACACCAGTGAGAGCGAAGACCGGCATTTCTATCGTATGTTATAGCGCATTGTCTCTGGTATTTTGCGCCGGGTGGAGCTTACAGGCTCAAACTGCGCCGCCGCCTGTTCAACCCGCAGGCGCATCTTCTCAGGATTCATCGAATGAGCTTTCTGTCGCCGTCGGCAAGACCGTGCTGGTGGACTGTGCCTTGCCTATAGTTCGGGTATCCATTGGTCAAGGCGACATCGCCGAAGTCCATGCTACGAGCCCAACCGAGGTCATGGTGCAGGGCAGGGCCGTAGGAGAAACCACTCTGATTATCTGGGACTCGCGCGGTGGCCGTCAGTTCTTTAACGTGACGGTGCGTGCCGGCTCGTCTGCGATGCACGACAACCTGGACGCCATCCGCCGCGAACTCAAGACAGAGCTTCCCGGCGATTCCCTGCGGGTCAGCTTCGAGAACGGTTCAATCTTTCTTCGCGGCTCAGTCAAGGATCTCAACAGCTCCGATCGCGCCGTCAAAATCGCCTCCACGGGCGGAAAAGTCGTCAACCTGCTCAACGTCTCTGTGCCGGCCTCCGACCCGCAAATTCTCCTCAAGGTGCGCTTTATCAGCGTTGATCGCAGCAAGGCGTCGCAGTTCGGCATCAATATATTCAGTAACGGTTTTGGAAACACAATCGGTGGAATTTCAACCGGTACGTTATCGACTACTAATCCTAATGGCAGCACTGGCGCCACCGTGAGCGGAGGAATATCTCAGACGAATATCTCCGCCTTCTACCCCGGTCTGAATATCGGCGCTACGATTCAGGCCCTCCAGACCACTATCGGGGCGCAGGTTCTTGCCGAGCCCAACTTGCTGGCGGCCAACGGCAAGCCGGCCAGCTTCCTGGCCGGCGGAGAATATCCCTTCCCCGTCGTTCAGGGAGGCGGAGCAGGCACAGCGGCGACGGTTACCATCATGTTCAAGGAGTATGGAGTTCGCCTGAACTTCATTCCCACCATTACTCCCCGCGGAACGATACGCCTTCAGGTGGCCCCGGAAGTGAGCGCGCTTGACTTTACCAATGCCGTCGAGATATCCGGATTTGAAGTGCCTGCCATTACCTCCAGAAAAGTAAAAACCGAGGTTGAGCTGGCCGACGGGCAAAGCTTTGTCATCGGCGGCCTGCTGGATAACACCGAGTCCGAAACCTTCCAGAAGATCCCCTTTCTGGGAGATATTCCAATTCTCGGCAAGTTCTTCCAGTCGATGCAGAAGACCAGGGCCAATACCGAACTGATCGTGATCGTGACGCCGGAGATTGTGGCTCCCATACCGGCAGGAGCGCCTCTGCCTGAGCTGAAGTTACCCGCGAAATTTTTGCCGCCTAACTCGGGCGTCCCCATGAATACTCCCGATGCCAAGACCGCTGCTAATACTCCAAAGCCTGCGCCACCCACCATGCCAGTAGAGAAACTGATTGACAGCATGAAGCCGGAGACGCCGCTGGCGGTTGAAGGCAGCATGGGAGCCGCAGGCGCCTCATCGACCACAACGAGCAGCAGCACTACATCTGCTCCAGCGCCCCAATGAGGTTTCCGGCTGCCCCGTTCAGGCTGCCGGCAGAGTTCAACAAGGGTCGCACATCGCGCGGCGACTGACAGGCGAAAGGATTTGAGGCAACCGGATGAATCCGTTCCGCTGGATCGCATTGGGGCTGCGGAACCGCCTCGCTTCACGCCGTCAGGCCCCCCAGGATATTCGTCTGCGGGTTTCAAATCTGACGCGCAATACGGTGCTTGCCACCTGCATGGAAGTGGCCGATAGCGCCGCAAAGCGCAATAAGGGCCTGCTGGGGCGTAAATGCCTCGCGCCCGGAGAGGGCTTGTGGATACGCCCCTGTGAAGCCGTCCATACGTTCTGGATGCGCTTCCCCATCGATCTTGTCTATCTGGACCGCAAGAATCGAATCAGGAAGCTGGTGAGCGCGGCGCCACCATGGCGGCTGTCGGCCTGTCTCCGGGCACACTCCGTAATCGAGCTTCCCTCCGGCACAATCCGCCAGACAAGGACACAACTGGACGACACGCTCGATTTATCAGTTGCTCCTGCGCCAGGCGAAAGGCGCGTGGATTGAAGTTCCGTAACGCCCGAATCGCAGAAACAATCCATTACCGCAAATCTGACTCATCCTCACTTCATTTTCCTCAAGGCTGACCAGGCTCTGGCCCATGTGGAGGGAGTGCTCGCGACAATATACCAAGCCAGCCACGCGGGCGCGGCCCAATAAGTCCAAAAAACCATGTCTTTGGGGTGCGACAAGCTACGAAAGAGAGCGATTTCTACCAGAGCGCTCAAGAACGCAAGAGCGATCAAAAGGTTTCGGGATCGGGTAAGAAACGCGCCTTGCAGCAGGGCAGGAATGACCAGGCCCTGATCGTAGATCCAGGAGTAGGGCGCCACAAGGATGGAGACAAGCATCAACGGGCTGCCGTTCATCTTCCAGTCCCAGGTGTGACGTCGAGGCCAGAAATAGGCTAGCGCCCAGACACAGCCCAAAGCGGCCGGCAGGTATTGCAGCCAGATGGAGTGTGGACTGAGCCAATCGCGCAGCAGAAAGCTTAGGCAGGGAATGTATTCCCTCTCGATTCCAGACGAACGCACAAACTGTGAGTATTGAATCCACGCCAGGGGGTCAATGGCAAACGTGATTGCGCAGCTCGCGGCCAGGCCAGCCGCGGCGCCGGCCAGGACCTTGTAGCTTCTGGAAACCAGCACCCACGCCACCAGCACTACGCTGAAAGGCAGAAAGAGATGAGGTTTCAGCACGCAAAGCCAGAGCGAGATTCCCGCCAGAAAAGGTCGCGTGCCATGCAGGCGTAAAAACAGGACGAACCCCAGCAGCGCGAAGAGCGAGGTTTGCCCGAAGATCAGGCAGATCAGTGCCGGAGCAAAGGAATAGCCCAGCAAGTATCGGCGATTGCCGGGCCGGCCGTAGAGAATCCAGAGCATATGGACCGAAGCCACCAGGCTCGCGAGCAAAAGCAAGCCCCATAGTATCCACCCCACACGCAGACTGAGAAACCCTAGCGCAAAGACAAGCGGAAGCGCCCAGGGCGGGTTCCGCATTACGCCTGGATTCAGATTGGCGGGCAGCCCCGCGGAGCGCTCGATACGCGTAACAGCAACCGGGTCATAGGGATTGGCGTGGTGTGCGAGCTGCTGGCCAGTGGCCCAAAAGAAGATGTAATCGCGTGTGCATGGAGCATTGGGCAATAACAGTGAAAGGCAGAGCATTCCAGCGGTAAACCCAAACGTCAGGCCGCAGACGGTTATGAAAGGCAGAGTTAAGGCAGCACGAAGAATTTTCTGTCGTGTGCCGGGCTCTCTGGCCGGAATCATCTCTGGCGTCGAGGGTTCAGGGTTTTGGTTGAGAATCTGCGCCGGTTGTCCTGGGGCGCGCATCTTCGCACCATGTTCGTGGTCTGCTTCCGTATGCGTCTTGCTTCCCATGGACGCTATTCTAATTCGTATGCCATATTGTGATCTTGGGCAGGGCAGCCGGCCCTGCGCGTTGATTGAGCTCTAACGCTTCTCTGCGACACTGTTGCTCCCCGGTTACTACACTTTCGTGTTCTGTATACAAGACCGAACTGCCCGGTACCCCCTGTATACAATCGTATACACATTGACTCCGGTTTTGAATGCTGTATGTCGTTGATTAATAAGAAATAATGGCTGGGATGACGAATGGCACGCTACTTGCTACATCATGATTACCTCGGCCTCAAGCTGGGAGAATCTAAGTACCGAGAGGACTTAAATGAATACCATGCTTCTCAAGATGTACGTGAAGTTCCAGGATCTGATGAGCCGCGACGAAGGTCAGGATCTGGTTGAATACGCTCTGGTTGTTGCTCTGATCGCACTTGGCGCTACCGCCAGCATGGGCAAATTGGCCGGCGCTATCAGCACTGCGTTCGGAACCATCAGCACAACGTTCACCAACGCCCTATAACCCTCTGTCAAAGCTCGCTTTGGCAGAAATGCGCCTTCACAACTTCACAAGAGGCGTGTGATTGCAATACTGTGAAAAAACAAATTCCTAAGAGAACACAAAGGAGACCGCTCAAATGAATACCATGCTTCTCAAGCTGTACGTGAAAGTTCAGGCTATGATGTGCCGCGATGAAGGCCAGGACCTGGTTGAATACGCTCTGGTTGTTGCTATCATCGCCCTTGGCGCTACCGCGGCCATGGGTAAGTTGGCCGGTGCAATCAGCTCTGCATTTGGAACTATCAGCACCACGTTTTCCAACGCGCTGTAGCCATTTTTTAGGCATCGCCATGGCCGTTAGCTTGACGGCCATTACGGGGAAAGTTGTATCTGCAAGACTGAAATCAATTTTGAGGGGGTAACGCGGAATGAACACTTTCGTTCTCGCGTCTGTTGTCAGATTTTGTAACCTTGTGAACAACGAGGAAGGCCAGGATCTGGTTGAGTACGCCTTGGTTGTTGCTATCATCGCCCTTGGCGCTACCGCAGCCATGGGTAACTTAGCCGGCGCGATCAGCACTGCGTTCGGTACCATCAGCTCGACCTTTACCAACGCGCTGTAGCCAGTTGTCCAGGTATCGCCATGACAGCCATGCACACGCTTTTATTGTGGCGTATGTCAATCAGCCGTCAGGGAGAATCAGATTACGGAGAGTACTCAAATGAACGCCGTGCTTCTCGGGTTGTATGTGAAGCTAGAGAACTTGGTGAGTCGTGAGGAAGGCCAGGATCTGGTTGAATATGCCTTGGTTGTTGCTCTGATCGCCCTTGGCGCTGTCGCCAGCATGGGCAGATTGGCCCACGCCGTCAGCAGCGCGTTCGGAACCATCAGCACGACCTTCGGCAACTCTCTTTAACCCTCCGTCAAGGTATCGTCGCACAGACAATACCCGGCTAGTACCTTTGCGGAGAGACATGTACGCCAGATCGGTAAATGCTGCACTATCCCGTCCTTGTTGGGCTTGGGCTCATAACTGACCACCTTCATTGCTGAGAGGGGAGAGACACGCTGGCTCATCCATTGCCGATGCGTTCTCTCCCTTGCTTTTTGTCTAAATTCAGAATTTCAATCATTTCCCTCTCGGCCATTATTCAACGTCCGAGCGGCTTATACTTCTGAGAGTGAAGATGAGCATGAAGAGGACGAACCAGATTGCTCTTGCCTGGATACTACTGGCCGGCGGGATTTCCATTTTCTGGGGCTCTTCTTTAGGGAAGCCGGAGAATCGGTGGGTGGATTTCAAGGCAGTTTATTACGGCGCGCGATGCCTGCTTGAACACCACAATCCATACAACGTGAGTGAGCTGGACGACGTTTACCGGGCCGAGGGCGGGGAGAGCCCATCGGAGACCTTCACGGCGCATCAGACTGTAACGTTGTTTGTCAACTTGCCCACGACCTTTATCTTCATAGCTCCTTTGGCGATGCTGCCATGGGGAGCTGCGCACGTGCTGTGGATAATCATCACCGCCGTAAGCCTCATCTTCGCCGCTTTCCTGATGTGGAATATCGGGGCCGATTACGCGCCAGTAATCTCTGTTGGTTTAATCTGCCTGATTCTAGCCAACAGCGAGGTTCTCTTTCTTACCGGCAATACGGCGGGGATCATCGTAAGCCTTTGCGTGGTGGCCGTCTGGTGCTTTCTCAATAAGCGGTTTGAATTGGCTGGCGTTCTGTGTCTTTCGGTCAGTCTCGCAATCAAACCCCATGACGCAGGGCTGGTCTGGCTTTATTTCCTGTTGGCGGGCGGAGTCTATCGCAAGCGCGCGCTGCAAACCCTCCTCATTACGGGAATCCTGGGCCTGTCCGCCTTCCTCTGGGTTTCGCATGTGGCGCCCTATTGGATGCATGATTGGAACTCCAACCTGTCCGTCATTTCAGCGCGCGGCGGACTCAATGAACCGGGGCCTGCTTCCCTCATTGGCCGTTCACCCGGCATGGTCTTCGATCTGCAGGCGGCCATCGCTGTTTTTTGGAACGATCCGCGCATCTACAATCCGGCCAGCTATCTGATCTGCGGAGCGCTGCTGCTGGTTGGCGCGGTTCGCACTCTCCGGTCGCGATTCTCACAGCAGAGAGCCTGGCTCGCGCTTGCGGCGGTTAGTATTCTCACCATGCTGATTACCTATCATCGCTCCTACGATGCCAAGCTTCTGCTGCTAACCGTTCCGGCCTGTGCGATGTTGTGGGCCAGGGGTGGTCCGGTTGCGTGGCTTGCACTCCTGATGACTACCGCGGGAATTGTGTCGACCGCGGATATTCCGACGGTAATTTTCCTCAACCTCACCAAGGAATTGCCAATATCCACTGCGGGGCTGTCCGCGCAGATACGAACACTCCTGCTGATGGAACCCACCCCGCTCATCTTGCTGGCTATGGGAATTTTCTATTTGTTGGTGTATGTGCGGCGCGATCCCGCCCGAGATGCACAGCAGGGCCTGGAGAAACCGGGAAAACGCCGGTTGCGCTCACTCAGGCATAATCCGATGGACTCCTCAGAAGGCCGTTCAGAAGGTTGATTGAGAGCCTTGGTACGGTACTCGGCAGAAAGAGAGACTCAAGATGACAAGGACACAGCGGACTGCTTTGGTTTGCCTGCTGTTGTCCTGCGGGGTTTCCGTCTTTTTAGGATTCTATCTGGAGCGCAACATGCATGATGTGATGTTGGATTTCAAAGGCATATATTACGGCACACGATGCCTGTTTCAACACGCCGATCCCTACAAACCAGGCGAGCCGCTGCGTGCTTATATGGCAGATGGCGAGCGCCTGCTGCCGAACGAAGATGGGCTCCGGCAAAATCTGACGTGGGATGTTTACTTCCCGGCCGCATCCATCTTCATTGCTCCCTTTGCGATGCTGCCGTGGGGGACCGCGCACCTTCTGTGGATAAGCTTCACTGCTGGAAGCCTCATCTTTGCAGCTTTCCTGATATGGAATTCTGGGGCCGATTTCGCGCCGATAATCTCTGTTGGTTTAATTTGCCTTATTCTCGCCAACAGCGAGATTCTCTTTCTTCTCGGAAATACGGCGGGGATCGTCGTAAGCCTTTGCGTGGTGGCCGTCTGGTGTTTCCTTCGAGAGAGGTTTATTTGGGCCGGCATTCTGTGCCTGGCATTCAGCCTGGCCATCAAACCCCATGACGCTGGCCTGGTCTGGCTCTATTTTCTATTGGCAGGCGGAATTTATAGGAAACGTGCGCTGCAAACCCTTCTGGCAACAACGGTATTGGCAGTGCTGGCCATCCTGTGGGTAGCGCCCATCGCACCACATTGGATGCAAGAACTGCACTCCAACATCCTGACAGCCTGCGGGCTCAACGACCCGGTATTTGCCTCCGCCGTTAGAATCGGCCCTTGTATGATCATCAACCTTCAATCCGCGATTTACATTTTTCGCGACGATCCGCGCGTCTACAATCTCGTCAGCTATCTGGTCTGCGGAGCGCTTCTGCTGGTTTGGTCGGTAAGCACTCTCAGATCTCGCTTTTCACAGCGGAGAGCCTGGCTGGCGCTCGCCGCTGTAGTGCCTCTTACCCTGCTCGTGACCTATCATCGGCCCTACGATGCCAAGCTTTTACTACTGACAGTTCCCGCTTGCGCTCTGCTCTGGTCCGAGGGCAAACCAATCCGTTGGATTGCGCTTCTGGTGACTACCGCGGGGATTGTCTCCACTGCGGATATTCCGTTGACCATTCTCCTCACGCTCACTAGGAACTTGCACATTTCTACTGTGGCGCTATCTGGACAGTTGCTGACCGTCCTATTGATGCGGCCCATCCCCCTCATCCTGCTGGCGATGGCCATATTCTATCTTTGGTTGTATATGCGACACGCTCCAGAGAAAGGCCTGTCATGACAAAGACACGGCGCAACGCACTGGCGTGGATCCTGCTGGCCAGCGGAATTTCCATCTGGTGGGGTTTCTCGGTTGGGCAGAACGCGAATGGGTGGGTGGACTTCAGGGCGGTCTACTACGGCACGCGCTGCCTGCTCGAACACCACAATCCTTACAAGGTTAGCGAACTGGAGGGTGTATACCGGGCCGAGGGCGGGGAGCGCCCGTCGGAGAAAGTCGCGGCTCATCAGGCTGTGGTGTTGTATGTGAACGTGCCTACAACATTCATAGTCGTAACCCCTTTTGCGATGTTGCCGTGGGGGCCCGCGCATGTGTTGTGGCTGGTGTTCACCGCCGGAGT
>Ga0302266_10000595_pt1 | contig 35959 bp, 35 predicted proteins | sample III_Bog_E1_2_FD_194559 | JGI IMG/M metagenome (GOLD analysis project Ga0302266, IMG submission 194559) | Peat permafrost microbial communities from Stordalen Mire near Abisko, Sweden - III_Bog_E1_2 | ecosystem: Environmental > Terrestrial > Soil > Wetlands > Peat | place: Sweden: Abisko...
AGCCAAGAACAATCTTACCAAGAAACAAGCGGAGGAATTTATCGAATCCCTTGTGCAGCTAGCCTACGCAAATGCCAAGGATACCTTTACGATACCGGGTCTGGGCAAGCTAGTGTTAACTGATCGCGCAGCACGGGTCGGTCGTAATCCTGCGACTGGTGAGACAATCCAGATTGCAGCTAAGCGCGTTGTGAAGTTCCGCATCGCCAAGGCAGCCAAAGACGCGATTCTTGGAACGAAATAAATTTAGAATTTATTCAAAGGTACTCTGTTCATTCAGGGTGCCTTTTTATTCCCGCTGTTTTTCAAATCTGCACAATTAATTTAGCCCCGAATCGTCCAAACCCGCCAACAGATTCAGAAGCTTTTTACGGGCCTGATTGAGCGTTGTCTTTGCTTTTTCTAGGTCAGGCGGTGAATACGACAAACATGCGGCCGTTGTGCTCAGGATGGCGTCGATGTCTAAAAGTTCTTCTTTCATATTCGGTTGAGTATTTTTAAATGCGACTGAGGTTAAATTTGCGCTTTCCGAACCAGCCACACAAGTGTTTCGAAATATTTTAGCTGTTTGGATCTGGCTTCGGTCTGGTACTCTGCAAAGAAGCCAATGCCATTAAGCACTAAAAAATCACAAAGCGAATTTGCCAAGATCATGACCGCCGCCTGTGTTCGTCGGGGCTACTTGGAAAAACTTCATACCGGCGTAACTCCATTCACGCGCACTGGTGATTATTCTGATGTAAAAGTCATTGATGCAAATGGCCGTGAAATCCCGTGGAATCATGTCTCACGCATCAATCAGGACGAGATGAAGACGCTCATCACCGGCATCGTGAACCGCGTTTACACATTCCTGGAAAGGACGTTGTTTTGTGGCTTTAATGACAAGGCTTTTGAGCAGGCTGTGAACAGGGCGGTTGTACCCTGGACCAAAACTTGGGATGAACCGAAGTATTTGCCCGACTTTTTAATGCCGGTTACGGAAAAGCGGGAATGAGGCTGTTCAAGAACTTCAGGTTGGTTGGAATGACAGAAAATCGACTACCTTTAAACGCTCCCGATCAAAGACAATCGAGTGTGAGCGCGGAAACAGCGTAGGCCTGGATTTTACTGGCACGAGTTTGGCCGAGACCGGTCTCGCCTCGTTAAAAAACTCGGTTTCGGAAGTCATCAACAGCCGCTTGATTCCTCGCGACAGCGTTTGAAAATCAGGATACGTTGATGCAATTGAATTCATGGTTACTTCTATTCAATTAGTTTAATTGGACGACGAAGCTGCGCTAATGGTTACGGATTAATTGGGTATGGAATCGGTTGCGTCGGTGAGAAAACGAAGGCTAAAGGACTGCCGGCTGTATTAACTGCCCATCAAATGGCCACTTCTGGAATGCAAATAGCGCAAGACGGTATCGTGCTCGCCCGTCAAAGTTGTTCCCTCGATCTCGTTTGGCGCATTTAATAGTTTGAAGCGAACGTCAATACCCTCCTGCGCCACGATATGCACATAACGGCGTTTGAGCCTCCACAGTTGACCAGGTCCGAGCTTCTGCGCATCTGTCTGACCACCATTTTTCATATATACTATTAGAAACTTGTTCGCCATCACTGTTCAATTTGCACAGGTTACATTGTGGTGACGCAAAGAAACCCCGCCCTTGCCGTGTGGAACTTGAGCCTTTGAACATGTATCGCTACATGTGGAACTCGCTAAGCTGCTTTCGACCTCCAATCAAGGCACGTCGGCCACAACCCAAACTCGTTCCGGTCGTTTTTTAATTCCGGTTCAAGGACTGTTGCCAATCACGAACAGGGCAGGGAAATTGTTTAAAGAGCAAACTGGCCAAGGTTCACAATAGCATATTCATTGCCAAAAATGCAGCCCACCCTCGTTTCGGAAAAGTATTTTAAACCCCCACCTGCTTTTCAAACCTTTGCCGGTCAAGAGCAGACCGGTTGAATCGCCGGAGAGTGGAGCTTAAAGAAGGACCAACAATTTGTTCCCGACTACACGTTTGGCAATCTTGTAATACCTTGCTTCCGTGTGATCTTGGGCGGGGAATCTGACTTCAGTCAATTTTACGATTTCTCCGCTGTTGGTCGCGAGGGTGAATAAAATCTTTTCGGATTCCAACTCAGGCAACACGTTGATACGGTCAAAGTTAAAGCCGTTGTAGACTCCAGACACGGCCCAGCAAATTGGGTTAATTTTCGTCGTTTGATCTCCCATACCGATCTGATTATTAAGGACGTTGACCACTAAAATCTAAAAGCAAGACGTTCGGTAGACGTTATTTGGTTACAAACAACACACAAACAAAACGGGCAACTTGTTTCCAAGTCGCCCGCAAAATAATTTTCCGGCTGCTTTATTCGTTACGGCTTGAGGTTCAATTCCTCATGTCCCCAACTCACCCCGCACGTAAAAACGAAAAGCTGATATTTTCAAAACCAAAATGTCATATTTTTTACATATTGATCGTCGAAAAAATAGCCTTTGGTGTCGCCACTTGCCGTGGCTGGATCTCTGGCTTCTTACTTGTTTTACATCGGGATAAAGAAGTGAGTGAAACTTCAAGTTAATACACTCACTTTTAAAAACTAGATTTGACAAATTCCAGTGTCGGGTGCAGTTTCCAATAAATCAGCCATCAATGAGCACTCCAGAAAAAGGGCGAGGCCATTTCCAAGAGAAGCTTCGTGCTGAGGTGATTTCGCTTGGGCAGTTTTGTCCCATCGATGAATGCAACCCTGAAGATTGCCCGCTGTATGACTTCAGGAAGCTAAAACACCCGGACCAGTTGCTTTGGCTTAATGGTTTGAGCCAGGATGAATTGGCTTATTTGATCGCCTATCATCAAATTTACTTAAATGCCCAAATAGCGTTAAAAACGTTTGCAACAGACTACAAGACTCTCACAGATTAAGTTTCAAATCTCGCCAATCTTCGTCCACAACGGCTCCAAATCCGGGTCATCCAAAGCCAACTGACGAATATCCTCTTTACCAGCCAGATCAATCGCCTTCTCCAACCACTGCATCGCTTCTTTAGCATTCCCTAGCTGACAGGAATAGCAGGCGAGGTTGTAGCGGATGGTCGGCTCGGAAAACTTGTCAACAACGGGAATCAAGACGCCATACGCTTCCCGGGTTCGTTTCAATTCGTGGAGACTGAAAGCGTAGTGGATGAAGCCCCAAGACTTATCTGGCAGCATTTCCATCAAAGTTCGGGCAATTTCAACTGCGCCCTCCCATCGTTTAGCTTTGGCGAAAATCTTGTAGCGTATTTCCAGAACGAGGGGATGAGCGCGCAGTTTGGGACTGATGTAGTTCAGTTCCTCATTCGCTGATGAATGATCCCCAAGCCCGAGCCAGCCTTCCGCCGCTTCGAGATGCTTGTTGTCGGGATGTGGGAGGTCTTCCATTTCTGCAGGTGTTTTATGACTAAACTACCGGGAATGTAAAGCTGTGGATGGAAATGTTGAACCGGAAAAAAGAATGACTGGCATGGGCGTATCTACTACTGACTGACTTCAGACACCATTAACGATTTCTGCCTTACACCGTCAACTGCACTCACGTCCATGCCAGCCAGACAAAAATCGTCCCCTTTCCAGTTCTGTCAAGTAGGCCGGACTAAACACCCCATTGTAGATTCCGGCAACATGAAGTAAGGTCGCTGCTACTATATGAATATTGAGAGATTTCAAGCGAGCCGATGGTCGAGTGGAAATCATCTTTTTCCCACCATCATCGAGGTTTCAGAACAGGCCATAGTTCGCCGCAAACGTTCGTGGCTGAGCAAAGATGAGATCAGCATCAGCATTAGCAAGGTCGCTTCGGTCCATATAAAAACCGGCCTCTTTTGGGCAACCATATTGATTGAGTCAAGCGGAGGCAGCGATCCATTAGCCAGCCATGGCCATTCCAAAGCCGATGCCCGCCGTATTCGAGAACTGGTGGAAGCGGCTCAAGGTTTGGGGCCGGAGAAACTCAAATTGCCTTGATTATTTTCCCATTCAATCCTAAACAACCAAAAATTGCAAAGAAACCAAACCCTAAACAATTTCTGCAGTTTGAGGGTCGTCGCAATCTTTAAATTCGTGGCACCATCACTCGTTGATTCCCCAGCGTACCTGACCGTGTTTCTCATGAAGGATATTTTCCAACACTGATCCGACTTTTGTAGCCCTCACCCACATTTCCTCTCTAATTTCTTCCGGATTTGTCGGACTGGCATTCACATCAACATCCGTATTCATGAGTTGAACCGCGATCTCTGGCCCAACGATGCCACTCACCGTTTGTTGCACAGGATTCATAATGCACCCTCCACCCACCTCCGCAAAAAAGCAAGTGGTCGATGTAGAAGAAATCTTTGAACCAACCACTACGATAAAAACACAATACCCTCAATAAATACACAGGTTTTTCTTGGCTCATCACACATTAACCCCTAGAATGTGCCCGTAAACATTAACCAACAACACACTATATGGCAAAAGCACTGACCAAATCCCAAATCGCATCTGAAATCGCGGACAAGAACAGCCTCACTAAAAAGCAGGCCGTTGAAATCCTGGAACAACTGGCTTCACTCGCCTACAAACACGCCAAGGATTCATTCACCATCCCAGGTTTAGGCAAGCTAGTTCTAGTCAATCGCAAAGCTAGGGTTGGACGTAATCCTGCAACCGGTGAAACGATCCAGATCAAGGCTAAGAAAGTGGTGAAGTTTCGGGTCGCCAAAGCTGCCAAGGACGCGATCTTGGGTGTGAAGAAATAATTTCAGACCTCATTCAAAGGCACTCTGATAGTCAGGGTGCCTTCTTTTTTAGCTTCGGTGTCAGCTTCAAGACCTCCGCCCCCATTTCTTTGCCAGCCTTGAATTTGACCATAGATCGGGCAGGAATTGGCACATCCGTCTCTGGCCTGTTCGGATTGCGCCCTATCTTTGCTTTGCGGGTTTTTACTTCAAACACACCGAAGTTCCGCAGTTCTACCTTGTCCCCCCTGGCCAATGATTCGGTGATGTAGTTGAGAGTTTTCTGCAACAACTCAAAGGTCTGGGCCTTATTTAGTCCGGTTTCTTCACTGATTCGCTTTACGAGGTCGCGTCTAGTCAGCGTCATATTTTAGTGATTGATGCTCAATTTATGCAAAGCTCTTCAACAAGGTCAAACGTTATTCGTGTCTTAAGTTGACCTAGATTGTCACTTGGATGTGGAAAAATGTATGAACCAAGCGATGATTGCCGCGCTTAAAAAAACAGCCGCAGTTACCCAAATCATTGTTTGAATCCGCTTCTTCAGTTTCCATTTATTTCGGAAATGATAAGCGGGATTGTTGCTAGAGTTTATTCCGTGCATAGTTTGTGACTATAAAGTTTGGGATAAAAATCACAATGGGGAGAAACCCGCATATATTTAAAAATGAGCCACTACCCGTCCGTTCCAGTCGTGCAGCAAGTTTACAAAAAGGTGGGATCTCCAGCCAAACTCAAAACAGCGCCAATTGTCGGGTCGTCGGCTCTCTCAAACTGCTGACTCCAAGATGCAAATGGGGGATGATTGGTGAGTCATATTATCCAGATCAACTGTCAGTAAAAGTGTCAGTAAACCCATAAAAAATCATATTACAAAAAGTGGCGGACATTACTTGAAAAGTACTGATTCAGCGTTATAATGCACTTGAAATACGGTGTTTTTGGGCACGAATCCCACCCCTTCCGCCAATTATTAAAAGGGTTTTATGAGTTTTCAAAAAATAGAATAACTCGGAAAAGTCGGTTTTCTTCTGACACAATTCTGACAAATACTCGGTTGTTCATAAAAAATCCTTTGGATCAGTGCGGTGTCTGCCGCTCAAATTTTGCTCGGCACTGCCGAAGTTCAGTAATCCTTCGTTTATCTGTTTCGCTTTGCTTCCAGCTTTTTTTCAAGATCTGAAATCATTTCAGTCCCGGGCTGCCTTTGAATCCTGGTGCCAAAGTCGAGGCTGCCGATGTCAACCTTTGGACGGTCTGGGCAAAAGAAAGCAAATCGGGCGGCGAAAGCCGGCGCCGTTCAACCGCTCCTCACGATTTCCGCAAAGTCGGATGCGGATCACCCAACCCACTGCTGGCGGCCATGGCCGCAGAGTTGCGGACGATGAAAAAGGCGCTTTCACAATGCTTCGGCAGAGTTATGAGCGACTTGGCATACGCCTTGCGGCAAATCATTCGTGAAAAAGCTGTTGGATGAATGCACGCCTGGCTGCCCCGGAATCGATGCAAAAAGAAATAACCCGGCCCCAATGGCCGGCAGCTGTCGGGTCGTGGACGAATTAAGCCTGCTCTTCGACATTTCCTACACGCTCGAAAGCAGCCTGGAACTCCGCGAAGTCATCCGGCCGGTGTTGCTCAAAATGGCGGAGGGGCTGGGCATGAAGCGTGGAACCATCACCATACTCAACCGACAGGACGGCACAGCCAGCATCAGCGAGGCGGTCGGGCTCCCCGGCGGCCAGAGCCAGCAGGAATACCTGCTCGCCTGCCAGGATCTGGTTCAACAAGTCATGGAATCCGGCCTGGCCATCGTGGTACCGGATATTTCCAAGGAGCCGGTTTTGAAGACACGCTGGCAACAGGAACGGCAGGCCAATCCCAACTCGCCGACGGCGGCCTACATTTGCGTACCCATCAAGTTTGGTGAGGAAGTCATCGGGGCCTTGAGCGTGGAACGCATCTTAGACGGTCGCGTGCTCCTTTCCGCCGATCGCCGGCTGCTCTCGCTCATCGCCAACGTCATCGCCCACACGGTTCATTTTCACCGGCTGGCGCAGGAAAAACTCGAATCGCTCCAGCGGGAAAACGAGCGGTTGCAGCACCAGATCCAGACCAGTTTCCGCCCGCCCAACATGATTGGCAATTCGGATGCGATGCGCTCGGTTTACCGCCACATTGAGCAGGTGGCCAACAGCGTGACGACCGTTTTGATCCGCGGCGAAAGCGGGGTGGGCAAGGAACTCATTGCTCGCGCGCTCCACGAGCAGAGCCCGCGCAAAGGAAAGGCGTTCGTGAAGTTCAACTGCGCCGCGCTGCCGGAATCCATCATCGAAAGCGAATTGTTCGGCCACGAAAAAGGGGCGTTCACCGGCGCGATTGCCATGCGCAAGGGCCGGTTTGAGGTCGCCGATGGCGGGACAATTTTTCTGGATGAAATCGGTGACATCTCGCCGGCCACACAGGTTAAACTACTGCGCGTATTGCAAGAAAAGGAATTCGAACGCGTCGGCGGCCATACCCCAATCCGGACGAATGTCCGCATCCTCACCGCCACCAGCCGCAATCTGGAGGAGATGATCGAACAGGAAAAGTTCCGCGCGGATCTTTATTACCGGCTGAATGTGTTTCCAATCTACGCCCCGCCGCTGCGCGAGCGGAAGACGGACCTGCTGCTGTTGGCCGATCATTTCATCGAAAAGTATTCCAAGCTGAACCAGAAGTCCGTGCGCCGGATCTCCACTGCGGCGATTGATTTGCTGATGAGCTATCACTGGCCCGGCAACGTGCGGGAACTAGAAAATTGCATCGAACGGGCCGTGCTGCTCGCGCCGGGCAAATCAATCGAGGCGAATCACCTGCCGCCGACCTTGCAGAAAAAGGACGCTTCCGAAAAATCATCCAGCCGAGGCACGCTGGACGCCGCCGTGTCCGCCCTGGAATTTGAAATGATCGTGGCCGAACTCAAGGGCTGCGAAGGGAATATGGCCGCCGCCGCCCGCAAGCTCGGCCTCACCGAGCGGCAGATGGGCCTGCGCGTGAAGCGGCTCGGCATTGATTTCAAACGCTTTCGGCACGGCGAACCGGTCGCCGCCTGACCGCCGTTCGTGCCGGCAACCCCAGTGTGAGCATGACTGCATCGCAAGACCGACCCATCCGGCGGCAAACCGATCCATGGATACTAGACCGGGCCCTGGGAGCATTCCTCGGACTGGCCATTGGCGACGCGTTGGGAGCCACCGTGGAATTCATGACGGCGGGCGAAATTGCCGCGCAATACAAGGTCCACCGGGAAATCGTCGGCGGCGGCTGGCTCCGCTTGAAGCCGGGACACGTGACCGATGACACCGAGATGGCGCTCGCGCTCGGCACCGCCTTGATTGCCAGTGATGGCTGGAATTTGCGCGCCATCGCCGATGCGTTTGTCGCGTGGATGCGCGGCGGTCCGGTGGACATCGGCAATGCCTGCCGGCGCGGCATCAGTCATTACCTGGCCACCGGCAAACTGGGCGTGCTGCCGGCTGAGGAAAACGGCGGCAATGGCGCGGCCATGCGCAATCTGCCCACCGTCCTAGCCTCGCTGGAAAACGAAGCGCTGCTCCGGCAACGCAGCCTCGAACAGGCGCACCTGACACACCATCATCCGCAATCCGACGCCGCCACCGTGACGCTCGCCCGCATCACGCGGCGGCTGTTGATCGAAGGCAACGCGGCCCCGTGCAACCAGATCGCCGACGAACTGATTGCCCAACACCCCGCGTTCGGTTTCCGGCCGTGGCCAGGGCAGACCAGCGGTTACATTGTTGATACCGTGCAAACGGTCTTTGACGGTTTTTTTAACACCGGCAGTTTTGAAGATTGCCTCGTACGCGTGGTCAACCGCGGCGGCGACGCCGACACCACCGGCGCGCTGGCCGGGCAACTGGCCGGCGCGCTGTACGGCGTTCAGGGCATTCCCGCGCGCTGGTTGAAGAAACTTGATCCAAAGGTCGCCACCGCCATTTTCCAGCAGACACAAAAGCTTCTCAACCTACCCACCCCGTGATATAAACTCCGGCCAGTAAGCTTTTTCCATGCGCCCGCCGGAAAATTTATATCACCAGAACATCGCCGGTGATGATTCGCGCTCGTCCTGCTCGCTCAACCGCTGCAATCTTTCGCCATGGATCATCGGCTCCGAGGAATTTCAGGCCCGGCCGCTGCCGGTCGAGATCGATGGCGCGCGCGACACCGACGCCCGCCTCTTCCGCCGCCTGGACGAAATTGCCGACGCCGAGGAGCGCAGTCGCCTATTCCACGAATACGTCACCGTCAAATTTGGCTTAAACGAACGCCTTGAAAAGGGCGGGAAATCGCAGCCCGTTTACAGTTATGTGAATTTGCTACGCGCCTGGGGGGCGGACAGCAACCGGCAGGCCGGGGCCGTCCTCAAATCCTGGGTGGAAAGCCGCTTTGGCATCCTCGCCACTTACCACAACGGCCGGCTCGCTGCGAACGCCACCGCGCGCACAGCCTTCACGCTCGACCGGATGCGGGGCGCGGCCAAATCCATCGGCGTGCTGATGCAGCTGGATTTGCTTTACACTTTCTGCCAGGACGAACTGCGCCGCCGGTTGCCTGGGGCTACGCGCAAAATCCTTTATCGCGGCACGCATGACCCGGAAGAATACGTCATCCGCCAGCAAAACGCACCGAATGAAGGTGGTTCAAAACCATTGACGCTCGTGCAATTGAACAATCTGAGTTCGTTCACGTCGGACCCGGAGGTGGCGTGGGAATTCGGCTCCCGCGCCTGGGAGGTGGACGTGCCGCTGGCCAAGATCGTATTTTTCAGTGGTCTGCTGCCCAAATCGCTGCTTTCGGGCGAATCCGAGCACCTCGTCCTGGGCGGTTATTACCACGTGCGCACGCTGCTAGGCTGAAAGCGCCGGCGGGACACTGAACTAACCGCCCAACGCGGCCAGTTTCTTGCGCGCTTCGGCAAGTTTTTGGTAGGTCAAAAAAGTCCTCTCGGCGGTTTCCATAATGCGTTCCCAGCCGGTGGGCAGTTCCTCGGACAAATCGTGCAAATCCAGCTTGGTCTGGATGGCATGCGAGCTGAGTCGTTTAATTTCCAATTTCAGAGTTTCAGGTGTTTCCATAATTTTTCAGGCGAAGGTTGAGCCGGTTGCGGAAAAGCAATTCGGATTCCAACCGGAAAAATAACCACCGATAGACCCGGAGGCACACGGATAAAAAATAAGAGCAGAGGTGCAAAGGCCGCCAAGCGACGCCGGGGATTTACATTCTGCGATTCTCCGCGTTTCGGCTTTTTGCCACATCTGGGTTTATCCGTGTCCATCCGTGGTTGAAAAGTTTTGGCTGGCTACATCCGGGTAGTTTTAGATTTTCAATCCTACGCAAATGTCGGATTTCTCCCGCGGTAAAAACTTTCCCGCCGTCCAGCCAGAAACCCATTCGCTTCATTTCGCCTGTTTTTATAAGGCATTCAACGCTTTCCGCTACAGTGAAAACCGGTTGGCATCCGGCTTGCGATAGGGACAAGTACGCCGGTTGGAAGTTTCCGCCGGATTCAAAATTAAAATCAAAAACATTATGAGAAAAATTGCAATCTACGGAAAAGGTGGCATCGGCAAATCCACCACCACCCAGAACACCGTCGCCGGCCTCGCCGAGATGGGCCACAAGGTCATGGTGGTCGGCTGCGATCCCAAGGCCGACTCCACGCGTCTGCTGCTCGGCGGCCTGTCGCAAAAGAGTGTGCTCGACACGCTCCGCGAGGAAGGCGAGGACGTGGAACTAGCCGACATCCGCAATGGCGGTTTTTGCAACACTCTATGCGTGGAATCCGGCGGACCGGAACCCGGCGTCGGCTGCGCAGGTCGGGGCATCATCACTTCCATCAACATGCTCGAACAGCTCGGCGCTTACGACGCGACAGAAAATCTCAATTACGTGTTTTACGATGTCCTGGGTGACGTCGTGTGCGGCGGATTCGCCATGCCAATCCGCGATGGCAAGGCCGAGGAAATTTACATTGTCTGTTCCGGCGAAATGATGGCGATGTATGCCGCGAACAACATTTGCAAGGGCATTTTAAAGTTCGCCCAAACTGGCGTGGTGCGCCTGGGCGGATTGATCTGCAACAGCCGCAAGGTGGATAACGAAAAGGAAATGATCGAGCAATTCGCCAAGCAACTCGGGACGCAAATGATTCATTTTGTGCCGCGCGACAACGATGTGCAGCGCGCTGAGATCAACCGCAAGACGGTGATTGAGTGGAATCCGCAATGCGGTCAGGCCGAGGAATACCGCAAGCTCGCCCGGGCGATCGATCAGAACAAGAATCTGGTGATCCCCAAGCCGCTCGCCATGCCGGAGCTGGAAAAATTGCTGATGGAATATGGCTTGTTCAATTGATCCTGAAATTTGTAGGAGCCGAGGTAACGAGGCTCAAATAAAAACAAATGGGAGACTGCTCACGTCGTCTCCTACAAAACAACAAAGGAACTTTTATGTCCGAAACCAATGAAACGGTGATGGCGTCCGATCCGGCAGCGGTCAAGGCGGAGATGCTGAAAATCTATCCCGCCAAAACGGCGAAAAAACGCGCCAAGCAAATCATCCTCAATGACCCGGAGGCGCCGCCGGAAATCGGCGCGAACACGCGCACGGTGCCGGGCATCATCACGCAGCGCGGGTGCACTTATGCCGGTTGTCGCGGCGTGGTAATGGGGCCGATCTATGATTTGCTCCAAATTACGCACGGCCCGGTGGGCTGCGGCTACTACGCCTGGCAAACGCGCCGGAATTTGGTGCGTCCACCGGAAGGCACGACGAATTTTCTACAATACTGCATGAATACCGACATGCAGGAAGACCAGATTGTGTTCGGAGGCGAAAAGAAACTGGCCCAAGCGATTCGCGAGGCTTATGCCATTTTCAAGCCAAAGGCGATTGCCATTCTTTCCACGTGCCCCGTCGGCCTCATCGGCGACGACGTTCATGCGGTGGCGCGGCAGATGAAGGAAGAACTGGGCATCAACGTCATGGGTTTTTCCTGCGAAGGTTACAAAGGGGTGAGCCAGTCTGCCGGCCATCATATCGCCAATAATGGCGTGTTCAAAAACATCATCGGCCTAGACGACAAGGCGGACGTGGCGGAGTTCAACATGAACATTCTCGGCGAATACAACATCGGCGGCGACGCTTGGGAAATTGACACGTTGCTGCGCAAATGCGGCATCCATGTCACGGCGACGTTGAGCGGCGACGTCAGCTACGATCAGGTGAAAAAGTGCCACACTGTCCAACTCAACGGCGTGATGTGCCATCGCTCGATCAATTACATCGCGGAGATGCTGGAGAAGAAATTCGGCATTCCATGGATTAAGGTGAATTTCATCGGCGCGGAAGCTACGGCGAAGACCCTGCGCAAGATCGCGAAGTTCTTCGACAGCAAAAAACTCACCGACCGCGTCGAGGAAGTCATCGCGCAAGAAATGCTGGCACTCAAGCCCGTGCGCGAGGAAATCAAAGCTAGGCACCAAGGCAAGAAAGCCGCGCTGTTTGTCGGCGGTTCGCGGGCGCATCATTACCAGGATTTGTTCCGAGACATCGGGATGGAAATCGTTTCCGCCGGTTATGAGTTTGCCCACCGCGACGATTACGAAGGCCGCAAGGTTTTGCCGACCATCAAGGTGGATGCCGATTCGCGCAATATTGAAGAATTACACGTCGAAGCGGACCCCGCACGATTTAAGCCCAGCAAGACGCCGGAGCAGATCGCAGCGCTGGAAGCCGGAGGTTTCAACTTCAAGGATTACGAAGGCATGATGGTCGAGATGAAAAAGACCACGCTCGTCATTGACGACATCAGCCATCACGAGATGGAAAAGCTCATCGAAATCTACAAGCCGGACATCATTGGCTCCGGCATCAAGGACAAGTTCGTCATCGAAAAAATGGGCGTGCCATGCAAGCAGCTGCACAGCTACGACTACAGCGGACCGTATGCGGCGTTCGGCGGCGCGATCAATTTTTATCGCGAAGTAGATCGGATGCTCACGACCAAAGTCTGGAAGTTCATCACCCCGCCGTGGGAAAAAGATCCGCAGTCGGCCACGCCGCTCACGCACACCACCAAGACGGAAGCCAAAAACGAAACGAAGGTCTGGCGCAAGGCCGCCGCGGCGGACGCGGATGGGCCGATGTAACCAACCAACGATTCAACCTTTCAACCCAACAATATTATGCTTAACGGAACCACTGCTGAAATCAAACCGCGCGAGGCGCTCCGCATCAACCCCGCCAAGACCTGTCAGCCCATCGGCGCGATGTATGCCGCGCTCGGCATCAACGGCTGCATGCCGCACAGCCACGGTTCGCAGGGCTGCTGCTCGTATCACCGCAGCCACCTGACGCGGCACTTCAAAGAACCGGTCGTCGCCACGACCAGTTCGTTCACCGAAGGCGCGTCCGTTTTCGGCGGCCTGGCGAACATGACACAGGCGCTGGCCAACATCTTCACGATTTACAATCCGAAGATTGTGGCCGTGCACACGACCTGTTTGTCCGAAGTCATCGGCGACGACATTCCGATGATGATTAAAAAAGCCAAGGAAGAAAAAATTATTCCCGAAGGCAAATACGTCATTCACGCGAACACGCCGAGCTTTGTCGGCTCGCACGTCACCGGTTTTGCCAGCATGGTCACCGGCATGGTTAAATACCTGGCCGAATCCACGGGCAAGACCGAATCGCAAATCCGGGAGGATGGCCAGTTGAACCTGATTCCCGGTTTCATTGACCCCGCCGACATGCGCGAACTCAAGCGCATCGTCGAGGAAATGGGCGTGAAGACCGTGATGTTCCCCGACACCAGCGGCGTACTGGATTTGCCGCAGGACGGCCAATACCGCATGTTCCCCAGCGGCGGCGCGACCATCGAGGAGATCAAATCCTCCGGTGACAGCCGGGGCACGATTGCCCTCGGCCACTTCGCCTCGCATCCAGCCGCCATCGAACTGGACGAGAAATGCAAGGTGCCCGCCGCGCTGCTGGAACTGCCTTACGGTCTGACGAACACTGACCTGTTCATCCATGCGCTGCGCAATCACGGCGGCGTGGATGTGCCCGCCAGCATTGGGCAGGAACGCGGCCGGCTGCTCGACGCCATGAGCGACATGCACCAATATTTCCACGGCAAACGCGTGGCCATCGTCGGCGATCCCGACCACGTCATCGCGCTCACGCAATTCCTCGTGGAACTCGACATGCAGCCGGTTTATGTCTTCACCGGTTCTTCCGGCAAGCATTTTGAACAACGCCTCACGGACATCCTCGCCAACCACGCGCCTAACGCGATGGTGAAGCAGAACGTGGACTTGTTCGAACTGCACCAGCAGATCAAGAACAACCCGGTGGATCTCATCATCGGCAATACCTACAGCAAATACATCTCGCGCGCCGAAAATATTCCGTTCGTGCGCTTCGGATTTCCGTTGCTCGACCGCATGGGCCACCGCTATTTTCCCTGCGTCGGCTACATGGGCGCGCTGCGGTTGATGGAAAAAATCAACGACGCCCTACTGGACAAGGCAGACCGCGAATGCGCCGAGGAAAATTTTGAACTAATCCAATAAACCATCATGAAAATCAGCGCACGCAATCAACTCATCGGCACCATCAAGAGAATCACCACCGGCGCGGTCAACGCCGAAGTTGTCCTCGCCCTGCCTGGCGGCGGCGAAATCGTCTCGGTCGTCACCAAGGCTTCGGTCGTGGCGCTGAAGCTGAAGAAAGGCTCGGCGGTCGTGGCCGTCATCAAGTCCTCCGACGTGCTGCTGGCCGTGCCCTGCGGCAACCCCGACTGCAAATGCGGCAAATGAAATGACGCCGTTCACCATCAAACCCGCCACCGCGAAGGATGTGGCCATCCTCCTGGCCCTGATTCGCGAGCTGGCGGAGTTTGAGAACCTCGGGCACGAATTGGAAGTCTCCGCCGATTCGCTGCGCGCGGCCCTGTTTGGCCAGGATGCCGTCGCCCGCGCCCTAATGGCGCGCGTGGATGGGGAGGCGGCGGGCTATGCGGTTTTCTACCGCACTTTTTCCACCTTCGTCGGCCGGCCCGGCATGTTCCTCGACGACCTTTATGTCCGACCACAATTCCGCAAGCTCGGCATCGGCCGCGCGCTGCTCACGCGCGTGGCGAAGATCGGCGCGGAGCTAGGCGGCGGACGGTTCGAATGGATCACACTACGCTGGAACGAAAACGCCTTCCGCTTCTATCGCAGCATTGGTGCGTCCGTGATGAACGAATGGGCGCTACTTCGCATGAATGGCAAGGAAGTCCGCAACCTCGTCAGCGCGAAAGTGAAGGTGAGCGGGTGAACAGGAAAGGCAGAATGAAGAATGTAGAATGCAGAACAGTTCTTTCGGTTAACCGGCTGCCTGGCGTTCACAATGACTGCCGGCCCGCTTCATTTTTCATTTATCATTCTGCCTTTTCCCATGATTGACCTCCTTCCAGGCCGTGAAAAGCAGGTCGTTCACACGGGCGGCGCTGGCGGCAAACCCGCCGAGATGGCCTGCGGCAAGAACAGCGTCGCCGGATCCGTCAGCCAGCGCGCATGCGTGTTTTGCGGCTCGCGCGTGGTGCTTTATCCAATTGCCGACGCGCTTCACATCGTCCACGGGCCGGTGGGCTGTGCGGCTTATACGTGGGACATTCGCGGCGCCTTATCGAGCGGACCGCAACTGCATCGCAACAGCTTTTCCACCGACCTTCAGGAGATGGACGTGATCTACGGCGGCGAGAAAAAGCTCGAAGCCGCGCTCCTCGAACTCATCGCACACCATTCCCCCAAGGCCGCGTTTGTTTATTCGACTTGCATCGTTGGACTCATCGGTGACGACGTGAGCGCCGTTTGCAAACGCGTACAAGCCAAGACCGGCATTCCTGTGCTCGGTGTGCATTCCGAAGGTTTCAAGGGCACAAAAAAAGACGGCTACAAGGCCGCGTGCGAAGCCATCTACAAACTCATCGGCACCGGCGACATCACGGGCATCAGTCCGCACAGCATTAATATACTCGGCGAATTTAATTTGGCCGGCGAAACCTGGATTCTACGCGATTACTACAAACGCATGGGCATTGAGGTCGTTTCGTGTCTCACCGGCGACTCGCGCATCGAAGACATCCGCCGCGCGCACGGCGCGAAATTGAATTTGGTTCAATGCTCCGGCTCCATGACCGGCCTCGCCAAAATGATGGAGCACGACTACGGTATTCCGTTCAAGCGCGTTTCCTATTTTGGCATCGAGGACATGAGCGCCGCGCTATACGAAGCCGCGAAATTCTTCAAGGACGATCCGGCGATCATGGACCGCGCAAAAAATCTCGTACGCGAAGAAGTTGCCGCCATATATCCCGAACTGCTGCGCTTCAAGCAGAAGCTCATCGGCAAGAAGGCGGCCATCTACGTCGGCGGATCGTTCAAGGCCTTTTCGCTCATGCGCGCGTTGCGGCTAATCGGCATGGAGACGGTCATCGTTGGCTCGCAGACCGGCGACAAAGAGGATTATAAAACGCTTCAGGAGATGGCCGATCCCGGCACCATCATCGTGGACGATGCCAATCCGCTGGAGTTGGCGAAATTCTGCCTGGAGAAAGACGTGGACCTGTTCATCGGCGGCGTGAAGGAACGGCCCATCGCCTACAAGCTCGGCATCGGCTTCTGCGACCACAACCACGAGCGCAAGGAACCGCTCGCCGGCTACATCGGCATGTTGAATTTCGCGAAGGAAGTCTATGCGAGCGTCGCCAGTCCCGTCTGGCAGTTCGCGCCTCGCCGCGCGAAATCGGCCGCCACCCTGGCCGCCGCCAAATAGGCTGTCGGTGAGGCGGCTTCGGCCTGGCAAAAGGCCAATTTCCCCAATCCAAGCTCCACACTAGCCCGGCGCGTCCGGTCTGGTCGCCGCCGCCCGAAAAATCGTTGGACTTCCCTGCTGCTGGCACCGTTGAAGCCATCCGCCGACCGGCATCGGCGTCACCGAAGCTCGCGACCTACATTAATGTGGGTGGCAGGGTGCAAACCTACACGAATGTGGGGTAGCACCGGCCGCGATTTCAGTTCGGGAATAGATGCGACCGTAAAAAGCGGGTTTTCCCGCGCATTTTCAAATATTCACCGGCGAAAATCGCGTTGGCATCGCGATTGCAATGAGTCGCTTTGTGGTGCTGAAAACTGACATCCAGGAAACGTTGGCGGAGACGAGCAGTTGCCCCGCGACTTGCGCAAGTCCGGCGGATTGTCAGGGCTTGGATCACTGCACTGCCGCCAAGGTAAAACCGCTCACCGCCATTGCCATTCCGCCGATGGACGACGACGAAGAGCCACAGTCGAAGAATTTCACCTCCACTCGCAACGCCTGCAAGCTCTGCACGCCGCTGGGCGCGTGTCTGGCGTTTCGCGGCGTCGAGGGTTGTATTCCGTTTCTACACGGGTCGCAAGGCTGCTCGACTTACATCCGCCGCTACCTCATCAGCCATTTCCGCGAGCCGATTGACATTGCGTCGTCGAATTTCCACGAGGACAGCGCGATTTTTGGCGGCAGCAAAAATTTCACGCAGGGCGCGCTGAACGTCACTCGCCAATACCAGCCGCAGCTCATCGGCGCGGCCACGACCTGTCTCGCGGAAACCATCGGTGAGGACATGGCGCGGCTCCAGCACGAACTCAAGGAACAGCAGGGCAGTTCTGCCGCGCCCATCGTGCATGTCTCCACGGCGAGCTATCGCGGAACGCACATGGACGGCTTTCATTCCGCCGTGCGCGAATTGGTGGAGCAAATCGCAGTGGCCGGAGAAAAAAATAAAACCGTCGCGCTCTTTCCCGGCATGGTGTCCACCGCCGACTTGCGCCAATTGAAGGATATTTTCGCGGACTTCCATTTGCCATTCATCTTGTTACCGGATTATTCGGAGTCCATGGACGGCGCGACGTGGTCGGAATACGAGAAGCTCCAGTCCGGCGGCACGCCCATCGCCGCGATCCGCGCGCTCGGTTCGGCGCAGGCGGCGATTGAATTTGGCCGCACTCTCGTCGAAACCAAAACCGGCGGGACGGTGTTGCAAACCAAGTTTTCCATCCCACGCCGATTGCTGGGTTTGCCGATGGGCATCCGCGAGACCGACGCTTTCTTCAATGCGCTCGCCGAACTCGCCGGCATTGAAACGCCGGTGAAATATCAGCGCGAACGCGGCCGGCTCGTGGACAGCCTGATTGACGGACATAAATATGCCTTCGAGAAACGCGCCGTCGTTTTCGGCGAGGAAGATTTGGTGATTGGTTTGACGGCGTTGCTCTGCGAAATCGGCGTGACGCCCGTCTTGTGCGCCAGCGGCGGCCGCAGTGGAAAATTGATGAGTTCCCTGCGCGCCGCCGTTCCCGAGCTACCGGCGGAAACGCTCGTGAAGGAAGGATTTGATTTCGCCGAAATCGCCGAGGCCGCGCCCGGGTTGAAACCGGATTTTCTCATCGGCAGCAGCAAGGGCTATTCGATCGCGCGCCGGCTGAAGGTGCCGCTCATTCGCGTCGGCTTTCCGATTCACGACCGTATCGGCGGCCAGCGCGTGCTGCATCTGGGCTATCGCGGCGCGCAGGAATTGTTCGACCGTATCATCAATGCATTACTCGAAGTGAAACAGGAAAACTCTCCCATCGGTTACAGCTATCTATGATCTCCACCCTTGAACCGAGCTGCGGCGCGTCCACGCTGGCGCCGATTGATTTCAAAAACCATCCGTGCTTCGACAAGGACGCGCACAAGAAGTTCGGTCGCGTACATCTGCCGGTCGCACCGCGCTGCAACATCCAGTGCAATTTCTGCAACCGCAAATACGATTGCATGAACGAGAGCCGGCCCGGGGTGACAAGCACAGTGCTCACGCCGCAGCAAGCCATCGCTTATCTGCGCGACGTGGTGGAAAAACGCCCGGAAATTTCCGTGATGGGCATCGCGGGGCCGGGCGATCCGTTTGCGAATCCCGAGGAAACGATGGAGACGCTCCGGCTCACGCGGAAATATTTTCCGAAAATGATTCTCTGCGTGGCGACGAATGGCTTGAACGTCGCGCCTTTCGTGGACGAAATGGCTGAGCTGCAGGTCAGCCACGTCACGCTGACGATCAATGCGATTGATCCAGTCATCGGCAGCGAAATTTACGCCTGGGTGCGCGACGGCAAGCGGCCGTTGCGCGGCGAGGAGGCGGCGGCGGTGCTGAGCGCGCGGCAGATTGACGCGCTGGTAAAGCTGAAAGCGCGCGGCATCACGACGAAGGTCAACACCATCATCATGCCCGGCGTGAACGACGATCACATTCACGACGTGGCCAAGAAAGTTTCCGCCCTCGGCGCAGACATCATGAATCTAATGGCGCTGGTACCGGTGAAAGGCGCGGCGTTCCAGGATTTGCCACCGCCGGACACGATGACTACCGCGCGCCTGCGCCTGCAATGCGGCCAACTGCTGCCGCAGATGACCCATTGCGCCCGCTGCCGCGCCGACGCCGTCGGCTATATTGGCGAGAATATGACCACCGAGCAGCACGATGCGCTAAATCATTACGCGAACGCCGCTTTGAATCCGGCGGAGAACGATCTCCGGCCATACGTCGCCGTCGCCACAATGGAAGGCGCGCTCGTCAACCAGCATCTCGGCGAAGCGGAAAAGTTTTTGGTCTATGAAAACGACACGCGCGATCCCGGCAATTATCGCGTGAAAGAAGTTCGTCCCGCTCCGCCGGAAGGCGGTGGCGAAGAGCGTTGGGCCGAACTGGCGGCGACTTTGAAAGATTGTCGTGCGTTGCTCGTGAACGCCGCCGGCCCGACGCCGATGAAAGTACTCACGCAACACGGCCTGAAAGTTGTCGAGATGGAGGGCCTGATAGACGAAGGCTTGCGCGCCGTGTTCGCCGACAAGCCGATTCCGGTCGGCATGAAAAAGCGGTTCACGAGCTGTGGTGCCGGCGTCAACTGCAAAGGCACCGGTACCGGCTGCGGTTAAACATAATTTTCAACCACGGATGAACACGGCTAAACCCAGATATTTTTCTGACGCAAAAAATGTGCGCTGGCCGCTTTTGGCTTGGAGTCTAAACCGAAGCGCCGCGCTGCTTTCGAGCCGCCGCACCAAAGGCGCGGCCGCAGTGGCGGTCTGTCACCCGAGTCCAAGTTCCATCCGGGTTAATTCGTGTCCATCCGTGGTTAATTTTTTCGCCAAAAACTATCCGCCAATCAACAGCAATTAAATATGCCTCTTCCCTCCGCCAAAATCATTGCCGTCCTTGAAAAACAGGCCGATCACGAATTGCTCGCCAGCCAGAATTACCTGGCGATGTCGTATTGGTGTGACGTGCATCATCACGCCGGCTTCGCCGGTTTTTTCAAGAAGCAGGCCGGGGAAGAACGGGCGCATGCGAACAAGATTCTCAAGCACCTGGCCGACCGCGATGTCGTGCCGAAGATCGGCGCGGTGGCCGCGCCCGCTGGAAATTTCAAGGCGCTGATTGAGACCGCCCAGGCCGCGTTCGATTTTGAGCGCGCCAACACCGCGGGCATTCACGCCGCCTACGAGATCGCGCTGGCGGAAAAGGATTATCCCGCGCAAGTCCTGCTGCATTGGTTCATCGCCGAACAGGTCGAGGAAGAAGCCTGGTCCGACAAGCTGCTCGTTAAGACGCGCGAAGCCGGTTGTGCGGGCGCTTTGCTGAATCTGGACCGGCATTTGGAGAAAATTCTCAGCGGCGATTCTACCGAAAACTGAACCGCATTTCCCCATCAAATATCAACCAATAACCATCGACTAATTATGAGCAAACCAGCACATCACATATTCGTCTGCGGCAGTTTTCGTCCCACCGGCGCGGCGGGGGTCTGCCACAAAAAGGAATCCTCACGCCTACTCCAGCATCTCTCAACCGAGGTGCAGGATCGCAGTCTTGATGACGTCATGGTCTCCAGCACTGGCTGCTTAAACATGTGCGAGAGCGGCCCGGTGGTGGTCGTTTATCCCGAAAATGTCTGGTATAAACACGCGACCATCGAAACCGCCGAGGCCATTCTCGACAGCCTTGAAGGAAAGGCAGAACTGCCCCCAGCCACCTTGTTTGCGTGAACCCGCGCGGCATCCATCTTATTGACACCACGCTGCGCGACGGCGAGCAGGCAGCCGGTGTGGCGTTTTCGCGGACGGAAAAAATCGGCATTGCTTCCGCGCTCGCGCGCGCGGGTGTGCCGGAGCTGGAGCTCGGCATTCCCGCGATGGGTCAGGCGGAGATTGATGACATCAATGCCGTCAGTGACCGCGTCAACGGCGTGCGGCTTACGACCTGGTGTCGCGGAACGCGCGCGGATTTGGGGGCGGCCTCGCGCTGCCGCGTTCACGGCGCACATTTTTCCCTGCCGGTCTCCGATATTCATCTGCGCGCGTGGAAGAAGGATCGCCCATGGGTTTTGCGCACACTGGGGGAGCTGGCGACCGAATTTAGCGACACGTTCCAATTTCTTTCCGTTGGCGCGCAGGACGCATCGCGCGCGGACCGGGGATTTCTCACCGAGTTCGCGCAAACGGCCGAGGCCGCCGGGCTCTGCCGGCTGCGCATCGCGGACACCGTGGGAATTTTGAATCCGCTGCAAACGGCGGAATTGTTTTCATCGCTGCGCGCAGCTGTGCCGGATTTGAACCTGGAATTTCACGGCCATAACGACCTCGGCATGGCGACGGCCAACACCATCGCTGCCCTCGCGTCCGGCGCCAATGCCGCCAGCGTCACCGTCAATGGCCTCGGTGAACGCGCCGGCAACGCGCCGCTGGACGAAGTCGTCATGGCGGCGCGACTGACTTTGCGCACTGATTGCGGCGTGAAGACGCGGCAGCTTTCCGCGCTGGGGGATCTGGTGGCGCACGCCGCGCAACGGCCGCTCGCGCCCGAAAAGCCCGTGACCGGCACGGCGGTTTTTCGCCACGAATCGGGCATTCATTGCAGCGGCCTGCTGCAAAACCGCGCGACTTACGAGCCGTTTGCCGCCGAGGACGTCGGCCATGCGCCGACGGAAATGGTCGTGGGCCGGCATTCCGGCACGCGGCTATTGCGCGAAAAGCTGGCGCCGATGAAGTTGAATTTTCCACCGGTGCTGCTGCCTGCTTTGCTGGCGGCGGTCAGACAATTTTCCGCCGTTCGCAAACGCAACGTGACCGATGCGGAATTACGAAACCTCGCCGACCAACTCAAACAAAACCATGGCCTTCCTGATCTATAAAAAATACGGCAACGCCGAAACCATCCGCTACGAAAAACTCCAACCGCTCAAGCTCGGCGGACGCGACGGACTCATCGCCAAGCACGTTAAAAACCTGACCGGCGACGCGCCGCGGAGCTGGATGCTCGGGGCGGGCGGGCTGCTGAAGCTGGCCGGATTCGCCGGCGCGGTGGACGAACTGGCGGTGCTATTCGAAGTCACGGCCAAGGATGCCACCAATGTCTGCCTCTACGAACTGACGCGGATTCACGGCAGTTGCGCGGACACTTCCACGCAGCTCGCGCTGGATTTCGCCGTGGTCGTGGACCAGGAAATTGGCGACACCGCGGCGACTTATGCGAAGAGTTTTGAAATTCCCGTGCCAGAAAAACCGCGTTTACTTGGCGAAACGCTGGCGCTCTCCGGCGGCCCCGGCGGCGGCGACTGGAAATGGGTCGGCACCTCACTGCAACTCGGTGCGACGGTGGTGCAGGCGCAGCACGGCCACGGCGGCGGCGAACCGTGTTCTAATTGCACCTGCGGCCGGCGAGAAGCGATGAAGCCATGACCGGCGGTGGCGGCGTTAGACCGAAAATGATTTGGCGAACTTTTTTTGTTTATCTGGCTGCCCTCAAGTGACAGGATAATGTCCATGAATGACAATATAATATCTAACTTAGTTCAAGCCCGACGGACGGCGCGCGAATGGTCGCAGGCGGAGTTGGCGGAACGCGCCGGTATTTCGCGCGCGGCGGTCAGCGCCATCGAGGGCGAACGCCTTTCGCCATCGGTCGCCACGGCTCTGGCGCTGGCGGCGATCTTCGAGTGCTCGGTGGAGGAATTGTTCGGTCGCGGCGGGCCGGCCCAGCCACACACGCCCACGTGGGCCTGGTCTCCGCAGGGCGAATCCAGCCGTTGTTATTGGGAAGCCGAAATCGGGCACCGCCGACGGCTCTATCCCGTCGAGGCGATGACTTTGAATCCCACCCCGCACGACGGCGTCTGGCAGAACGGCGTGCTGCGCGACCGCGGGGCGGCCGCGGCCAAAACGCTGGTCATGGCCAGTTGCGACCCGGCGGCGGGTTTGCTGGCGACGGAATACGCGCGGGCGTCCGGATTCCGAATGCTGGTGTTTCCGCGCGGCGGCCGCAGCGCACTGGAATTATTGCGGCAAAGATTGGTTCATGTCGCGGGCCTGCATTATTCCACCGAGGAGGCGCCGGACCGCAACGCCGAAACCGTGCGGGCCCAATTTGCCGGCGACTGCCAGTTGCTCCGCATGGCAAATTGGGAAAGCGGCATCGCGCTGGCCACGGACAATCATTCGCGCTCGGCGGAATCCGTGGCCCGGCGGTCGTTGCGCTGGGCGGCGCGCGAATCCGGTTCGGCGGCGCGCGAATGTCTCGACGGACTGCTCGGCAAACGACCATTCACCGGACGCGAAGTCAATGGCCATGCGGCGGTTGCCGAAGCGGTGCGGGCGGGCTGGGCGGAGGCGGGCGTGTGTGTGCAATACAGCGCGGTGGAGGCCGGCTTGAATTTTCTACCGGTGCGCTCCGAGACTATGGATTTGTGTTTCCCGGCGGCCCTTCAAAACGACCCGCGCATCCAGGCGCTCGTCCGGTTGCTGCGCGACCGCGCCTGCCGTCGCCTCATCAGCGAACTTCCCGGCTACGACGCGCGGGAAACGGGCGAAATACTGGCTTTATGAACCCTTCAAAAACCACAGCCTCGCTGGACATCCGGCTGACGGAAATTGGCCGCGTTCACTCGCCGTTCAAGCAGGCGACCGGCACGCCGATCCAGCCGTATCGCGCCGGCAGTGCGCCGGGCTATGTCATATTGCGCCCGGAATTTGTGGATGGTTTGGAAGACCTTGATGGCTTTGACCGGATCTGGCTGATCTATTGGTTTCACCGGGCGGCGGCGACCAAGATGAGCGTGATTCCTTATCGCGACACAGTGGCGCACGGCCTGTTTGCCACGCGGGTGCCGGCGCGACCCAACACCATCGGCATGTCCTGTGTGCGGCTGTTGAACATCGAAGGCAATATTCTCCGGCTCGCCGAGGTGGACATTCTGGACGATACGCCGCTGCTCGACATCAAGCCGTACGTGCCGCAATACGACAATTACCCCGTGCAACGCTGCGGCTGGCTGGACAGCGTGACGGATCAACCCGTCGTGGCCGATGACCGCTTTGAACGCAAAGACTGCCCAATCCCCACCTGAACTTTTTGACTCGACCAAATAAACTCACACATAAAATGAAACACCCTCTGACACCCTATCGTATTCTGCCTGGCTTGAGCCTGCTGTGCACAGCTTCAACGCTGATGGCCCAGAACACCTACACCATCAATAACTCAACCGCCGACGCCTTTCTTCCCGGCGCAAATCCGACCTTAAATTACGGTGCGGCCGGAACCTTGGCCATTGCGCCAGCCTCGTCCGCGAAAGGCGAATTTGACAGCGTGCTTATGTTCAACACCGCCAGCGCAGTCAGCCAGTTCAACACCACCTACGGTGCCGGCAACTGGACCATTACCGGTTTGATGCTGTCGCTTTCCAGCAATTTCGGTATCCAAGGCGAACAGCCCACCAGCACACTTTTCAACACCATCAATGCGGGCAGTTTCGGCATTGACTGGCTATCGTATGACAGTTGGGTGGAAGGCTCTGGCAATGGGAACGGTGCGGCCAACGGAGCCGTAAGCTTCAATTCGATTTCCACGTTGTTGTCCGGGACGGTGGATTCACTCGGCACTTATACATACACGCCGCCGGGCAATAACAACAATGTCTATCTCAATTATTCATTATCGCTCGACGCAGGCCTTGTGTCCGACGCAGCGGCGGGCGGCAATGTGTCGCTTTATTTTTACGCAGCGGACAATCAGGTCAGCTACCTGTTTAACTCTCGCAGCTTTTCAGCCGGTCATCCCGAACTTACTTTCACGGTAGCACCAGCTCCCGAACCATCCACGGCAACTTTGCTGGTCACATCTCTAGGGGGATTTCTGTTATTGCGCCGGCGGATGATCAAAAAGTGAACCGTTACCCGGCAATCTTGCTAGGCGTCGTATTGCTGGGCTTTGGCTCAATGGCAACCGCGCAGGTCACTTATACCGGCACAGATGATGCCGACGCCTTCCTCGCCACCGGTTCCTCAAACAATCCGGCCGGAACCGATCTGACGGGATTAAACTTTGGCGGCGCGGGCACGCTGGTCGTAGCTTCGGCGGCATCCGGCAAGGGTGAATTTCAAAGCCTGCTCAAGTTCAACCTTGCCCAAGCGGTCGCGCTGTTCAACACCAACTATGGCGCTGGTCACTGGATCATCACCGGCATTTCGCTGGCGTTGACCAGCAACTACGGCATCGGCGGTGTGCAGCCGAATAATGCGGTCTTTCCCGTGGTCGGCGGCGGCCATTTTGTCATCACCTGGCTGGCGCATGATGCCTGGTTGGAAGGAACCGGCACGCCCAATTTGCCCACGACCGACGGAGTCACCTACGATTCGCTGCCCGGGTTGCTGTCCGGCGCGCATGAAATTCTTGGTACGAATCTCGATGTGCCGCCGGGCAACAACGTGCCGGTTTCCTATCCCTTGCCGCTCACCGCAAACCTAATGGCGGACATCTCGGCTGGCGGCGACGTAACTTTTCTTTTATACGCAGCAGACGACCAGATTGGTTACCTGTTTAATTCTTACAGCTATGGTCGCGGCAACCAGCCGTTGATCAATGTCACCACCACCGCCAGCGTGGCGCAGCTTAAAATCCTCTCCGGCACTTTCACGAATGGAGCTTTTCGTTTGACCGGCCTGGGCAACCGCAGCGCCACATATCAGATTCAGGCCAACAGCGATCTTTCGACGACCAACTGGCTGACCATCGGCACCGCGACGGCCGATGGCGGCGGCTCCATCCAGTTTGACGATTCCGGCGCCACCAACCAAGCACAGCGTTTCTACCGGTTAAGCCAATGAACACCCGCCCTGTCATCTTCCGTCGAGCCCGCGGCTTCACGCTGATCGAACTGCTGGTGACGATGGCCATCCTCGCGATTCTGGCAGCGCTGCTGCTGCCGGCGCTGGCCCGTGCCCGGGACAAGGCCAGCGCCATTCAATGCACCACCAACCTGCGCCAGTGGGGGCTGGCCCTGCGGATGTATGCCGACGACCACGACGATTTCCTGCCTCGCCGCGGCCAGGGCGTGCAGACGCTCGCGCTCATCACCCGGCTGGATGACTGGTTCAACGCCCTGCCGCCCTATTTCAATCTGCCGCCTTATCTGCAACTCGTTACCCAGGGCCGGAAGCCGGCGGCGGGCGACCACAGTGTGTTTGTCTGTCCGGACGCGACCGACCCGGGCGGAACTTATTTTCTCGGTTACGGCCAGAACATGAACCTCTCCCCATGGAATTTGCCGCACGCGACGAAGTTCTCCGCCGTCGTTCAACCTGATTCCGTCGTCGCGTTTGGTGAAAGCCCGGGCCCGTATGCTTCGACCTATCCGTCCAAACAGCCTTACAGCATCGTGGCGCGGCACGTCGGGCGGATCAATCTGCTATTCCTCGCCGGCGAGGTGCAATCCTTCAAGGGCAGTTACGTCGGCTGCGGCGTGGGCGATCCGGGCCGCGCCGACGTCCGGTGGCTGACCGGCACGGCCAGCGACGCATCGGCCCACAACTATTAAAATCCATGAGAAATAGAATCATTCTGTTGTCCATCATCGTGCTGGCGGTCACGCTGGCGATTGAATTTCACGCCCGGCAGACAGCGCGTAACCACGTCGTGCGCTGCGCGGTCATCGGCGGCATGACCATGACCGGCTTGTGGCCGGAGATATCCAAAATGTTCGATGCCCAAACCGGCTATCATGTCGAGGTGGTGGTGACGGGGCCGCGCCCCCTGTTGGACACCGCCATGCGCGCGGGCAAAGTGGATCTGCTCACCATGCATTCCGGCGACATCACCACCGACATCGTCGCCGACGGCATTGGCGTCAACATGCGGCCGTGGACGCGCAACGAACTGGTCATCGTCGGCCCGACCAACGATCCGGCCGGCATCCGCGGCCTGACCAACGGTGTGCTGGCGTTGCGGAAGATCGCGGCGGCGCAGGCAAAGTTCGTGGACTTCGAGGGCATCGGCAGCCGCGAACTGACGCACACCCTCTGGCGGTTGGCCGGCATTGATCCCAAGGGTGATTGGCTGATCAAGGACGACACCACCATTTCCAAATGGAACGTGCTGCAATTCTGCCGGTCAAATCACGCCTACGTCGTCGTGGGCTACATCCCCGCGCTTACCGGCAAAATGGCGAACGGCGGCATGGAAATCCTCGTCCAGAAGGACCCGGTCATGCGCCGGCCTTACATCGTCATGGAAGCCAACCCGAAGGTCTTTCCGGATGCCAACGCCGCCGGCGCCCGCGCTCTGTCGGATTTCCTGCTGTCGCCGCCAGTGCAGAACCTCCTGCTCCAATTCGGCCGCGACAACCCGGACAACCATCCATTGTTTTTCCCCGTCGCCGCTGCCAAACTCTAACCCAGATTAAAATTATGAAATCTCTGTTCACCGCCCTCCTCGCCGCCACGGCGCTCTTGTTTGCCGCGCCGAGTCAAATTTCCGCCGCCACGGTCACCGTTTTCGCCGCCGCCAGCCTCACGGATACCCTCAAGGCAATCGCCTCGGACTACGAGAAATCCTCCGGCGACACCATCGTCTTCAACTTCGCTGCCTCCGGCACGCTGGCGCGGCAGATTGAGGCCGGCGCACCGGCGGACCTCTTCTTTTCCGCCGATGAGGCCAAGGCCGATGCGCTGGAGAAAAAAGGCCTACTCGTCAGCGACACCCGGAAAAGCCTGCTCGGCAACACGCTCGTCATCATCACCGCATCGGATGCCGCCGCGATCCAGGCACCGGCTGATCTCACCAATGCCGCCATCCAGCATCTGGCACTGGGCGACGTGAAAACCGTCCCCGCCGGAACCTACGCCAAGGCCTACCTCGAAAAGCTGTCGCTTTGGCCCGCGCTTGAACCCAAGGTCATCCCGTGCGAAAACGTCCGCGCCGTACTCGCCGCCGTGGCCTCCGGCAATGTGGACGCCGGCATCGTCTATCAGACCGATGCGGCGATTTCCAAGAAAGTGAAGGTGGCGTATGCCGTACCGGCGGCGGACGGGCCCAAGATTTCCTATCCGCTCGCGCTGGTGAAGAACGCGCCGCAGCCGGAGGCCGCCCGTAAATTCATCGCGTATCTGGAGTCGCCCGCCGCCGCGGCGACGTTCCGGCATTTCGGCTTCCTCGTGCCGGCCGTCGCGCCCGCCCCATGACCGGCGCGGACTGGCAACTCGTCGGCTTCTCGCTGCGGATGGCGCTGGCCAGCCTCGCGCTGGTGCTGCCGGTCGGCCTGGCGCTGGCGTGGTGGCTAGCACGCAAAGCCCGGCGCGGCAAAACCCTCGTGGAAACCCTCGTCTCGCTCCCACTCGTGCTGCCGCCGGTGGTCACCGGCCTGGTGCTGCTCCAGCTCTTCGGCCGGCGCGGTCCGGTCGGAAGCTGGCTGCACCATACTTTCAATCTCGATGTCGTCTTCACCTGGCACGCCGTGGCGCTGGCGCTGGCAGCGATGGCGCTACCGCTCTTCGTGCGCGCGGCGCGGACTGCGTTTGAGGAGGTGGACGTGAAATACGAGCAACTGGCGCGCACGCTCGGCGCGGGCGAATGGCGCGTGTTCTTCACCATCACCCTGCCGCTGGCCCGGCGCGGCGTGCTCGCGGGCACGCTCCTTGCCTTCGCCCGCGCCCTCGGCGAATTCGGCGCCACCATCATGGTCGCCGGCAACATCCCCGGCCGGACCACCACCCTGCCGGTGGCGATTTATCAGGCCGTGGAGAACGGCGAGGACGTGCACGCCTGGACCCTCGCCGCCGTCTCGGCCGCCATCGCCTTCGCCGCCGTGTTTGTGAGCGAAACCCTGCTGCGCCGCCGCCCATGAAACCCGTCCTCACCGCCACCTTCCGCAAACGCTTTCCCGGCGGCCCGGAAATTGCCGCGCAGGACCTCGCCATCGGCAGCGGCGTGACCGTGCTCTTCGGCGCGTCCGGTTCCGGCAAAACCACCCTGCTCCGCTGTCTCGCCGGCCTGGAAACCCCCGACACTGGCGAAATCAAATTCGGCGAAGAAGTCTGGTTCCAGCAAAGCGGAAAGCGGAAAGCGGAAAGTGAAAACCAATTCCTGCCCTCGCGAAAACGCGGTGTCGGTTTTGTGCCGCAGGATTACGCGCTGTTCCCGCATCTCACCGTCGCCGGCAATGTTCGTTACGGCCTGCCCGAACTGCCCGCTGCCGAACGTGCGGCGCGCGTGGCCGAGAGTTTGCGCTGGCTCGGTCTGGACGGTCTGGCACACCGGCTGCCCTGCGAACTCTCCGGCGGCCAGCAGCAGCGTGTGGCCTTGGCTCGCGCCGTGGTGCGCCGACCCCGGCTCCTGCTGCTCGACGAACCGCTCGCCGCCCTCGACACCCCGACCCGCCTGCGCCTGCGCGGCGAACTCCGCCAATTGCTCCGCCAGCTCAGCCGCCCCACCCTGCTCGTCACCCACGACCGGCTGGAAGCCCTCGCCCTCGGCGACGACGTGGTGGTGCTGCACGACGGCCGAAACGTCCAGCACGGCCCCACCGCGGAGGTCTTCAGCCGCCCGGTCAACCTTGCCGTGGCGGAGATCACCGCCGTTGAAACCATCCAAGCCGGTAAGCTGCTCGAAGTGCGCGACGGCCTGGCCACCGTAGCCGTGGGCGACGCCCGATTGACCGCGCTCGCCACCGGCCTGCCGGCAGATGTCCGCGACGTCTATGTCTGCATCCGGGCCGAGGATGTGATCCTTGTCCGGGCCGGCCAGGTGCCTTCCAGCCCCCGGAACCAGCTCCCAGCCACCGTGCGGACGCTCACGGCCGATGGCCCGCTCCTGCGCGTGCAACTGGAATGCGGTTTCCCGCTAACCGCGCTGCTGACCCGGCCAGCCTGCGACGAACTGGCGTTGCAACCCGGCACCCCCGTGTTCGCCCTCGTCAAAGCCCCGCAGGTCCATCTGATTCCCTTTGCCCGTTAAAACAGCAAGGGCTTTTTGAGCCATAGATGAGCACAGATAAACACAAATTTTACGCCACTTTGGCGCAACCAGACGTCACTGGCCGGAGGTAACGTTCTTCATTTTTAGGACACGTTCCAAATTATTTTGCGCATCGGGGTAATCTGGTTTAAGCCGGATCGCTTCCTGTAAATGGCTGATCGCCTCGTCAAATTTGCCCTTTTGTGATAGGAGAATGCCAAGATAGTAGTGAGTGGTCGCATGATCTGGATCAAGCCGGAGAGCTTCTCGGAATTGACTTATGGCGTCATCAATTTGGCCCTTCACATTGAAAGCCAGACCAAGGTTTAGGTGCGGCAAGGCGAAATCGGGATCAAGGCGTATGGCCGCTTGAAACTGGTTTATCGCCTCGTCGATATCGTGGTTTTGGCCGAGCACGAAGCCCAGGCTGTTGTGGGCGGCGGCACTATTTGGTTTTAATTGCAGTGCTTGCTTAATTTGGTTGGTGGCCTCGTCAAAGCGACCCATTTTGCTTAGATCCGTGCCCAAGTTGAGATGACCGTCCGAATTATTCGGGTCTAACCGGACGAGCTCTTGAAATTGAATGATCGCCTCCGGATACTTGCCTTTATTATCAAGGGCACTGCCAAGGTTCAGGTAGGCGACGGAATTATTTGTCGTGACTTCAAGGTCATGCCGAAAAAGCGATTCACTATCCTTCCAATAACCAATCTGGTGCCGGGTCAAACCGAAGCAAGCAAGAATTGCCGCCATCCCCACCACCGCCGACACCAGAACTTGATGCCGCCAATGCCAGGTCAGATTATATACGCCCCAAATTACAAAGATCAAAAACCCAATTGAAGGAATATAGGTATAACGATCCGCTATTTCCTGCCCGCCTACTTGTACCAGCCCGATTACCGGCACCAAGGTCCCACAATACCAAAGCCACCCAATCATCAAGAATGGATACCGATACCGCTGCCTAAAAAGCCAAATTGAAATACCCACTACGAATAAACCCGCCAGCAGCACCTGCCCCATCGGCCAAGGACCGTGCAGCGGATAAAGGATGGCCAGATCAACCGGCCAGAAAAGTTTCCCAAGATATTGGCAATATGAGATTGCGGCATTCCCGAAACGCATTCCCAAAGGCAGATTTGCAACGGTCACCACAGCACCCACTCGCTGTTGCATCCAGAAGGTGATAATGCTTACCACTATGGCGATGACGAAATAAGGAATCTTTTCCACCACCAACCGTTTCCCGCTGCCGGCGGTGAAGCGCGCCAACGGCCAGAAGTCCAGGAGGAGCATTACAAAGGGCCAGGTGACCAACATCGGTTTGCTCATCAATCCCAGAGCAAAGAAAAACAAGGCGAAACCGTAATCAAAAATCGGTGGTTTTAGCGAATCAGTTGGCCCGCTTGGTGCTTTATTTATTGCCTTTCCAATTGCCGACCGCGACCGGGCGTAGCGGGTATAAATTATCAATGAGAGCAAGCCAAAGAATCCGCTGAGCACATCCTTGCGTTCGGCAATCCAGGCCACCGATTCCACATGCAGCGGATGCCATCCAAATATTGCTGCCGCCAGCAGGCTTCGCCACAGCGCCCCGGTCAGCGCGCGAAGAAGCAGAAAGACCAGCACCGTGTTGGCGGCGTGCAGGATTATGCTGGTCAGGTGATGTCCCCAAGCTTTTAAACCAAACAATTGACAGTCCAACATGTGAGATAACATGGTTATCGGCGTCCCATTGGCGGCCACGGGATTTAGAAATGCCCACTTTATATTATCCCAAGTCAACCCCGTCCGAACATGTAGGTTGGAGGTGACCAGGAAATCGTCGTCGTAGTTGAGGAAGTCGTTGTGGATCGTCGGCCAGTAAAGGAAAATTGTCACGGCCGCCAGCAAAGCAACCAGCAGACAAATTGGAAAATACCTGCCGGCCTTTAGCGTTTCTGATTTTTCAACTGGTGCCGACTTAGACCTGGTTTTTGGTTTGCGCACGGAGGTACCAAGTATGGTGAGTCCATGCTACCTAATGATTTAATTTGAGCAATTTATTTTCAGGTTTTGCCATTCCTGCGAGGGGGCAGCTTAACACGGGTTTTGACTCCGAATGCGCCGAAAATCTCAACGGAATTTAATCAAACAGCCTGATGTTGACGCGTAGAACCTACCCTGAAAAACCGTCCCACACACAATATCCCCTCGCCCATCAGTTGGAAAGTGGCACGAAGTGAGGGGTGAGGGTTAGCATCACTTCCGGCAGGCCTGCCGAATGGTCACGCCACCCAGCAAAAGGATGATCCCGCCAACCACCCAGACCAGTAGACGCCCTCGCAATTCATCTTTGGCAAATAGGCCAGTCATTTCCTGAACGGAAAATGTTCCCACCCGCAGTTGGGCAATTGAACCAGACCGGCCGACGGCGGCCGGCGCGAGGCGGTTGCCGCTCTGTCCGGCAATTACCGTCACCGTCGTGGGGAGCGCAAATTCCACCCGGATTTTCAAGTCGCCGATGGCGGCCTGCTTGGGGGCTTTGCCAATATAAATCTCACCGCCAGACAACTGCGCGTTGGCGCGCAGGCGCCCGGCCAAAAGCGCGAGGTTAGTTTCGGTCAAGGTCCAAGTTTGGAAATCATCCAGTTGCTCTACTAGCCCGGCGGTGAGCGAGAAAGCGCCCAAAGTAATATTGGTGGCAGCGATGGCATAGTCGGGAAAGCCTTTCACGCCCGGATTATCGTAGCCGGAATTATGAAAGGCATCGGAATTGATGACTTTTTCCGACCACACCGGCAGGTAATTATAAGTCCTCGATTTCAACAAGGTGGTGGAGTTGCCGTGGGTATCTTCCACAGCCAGCGAGGACTGGCTTTTCAAGGTGCCCTGCTCCCATTGATACATCCAGACGCGGCGGCGCAACTTCAGGGCCTCCACCGTCACCCCCAAATCCGAATCAGCCAGCAGTTCACTGCCAGCCAGCTGCCCGGTGACGTGGACCAGTTTGCCGTCATTTTGCGGATCCAAATGGTCGGCACTGATGCTGATGGCGGCGGCCATCCCGGCCCGTTCCGGCACCACCACGCGTGCCCAATGAATTTCATATCCGACGATGATCGCCAAGCCGAGGGCAAATAAAAACAATCCAAGCAACCAGGCCACCACTTTTTTGCCGCCTTTCAATGGGCGAAGTTTGGCGGCCCGTTCTGCCTTCCAATCCTCGTCGGCTTCCAGATCTTCCAAATCGCGTTGCGCCTTGGGCATTTTGGACCGGTCAACCAGGAAGAACAGCGGGAGTCCGCCCAAAAACAGTCCGAGGAAAAGCCCCACGCCGGCCCGATACCTGTTGGCTTTGGCCAGGCCCAGGCAGCCCCAGAGGTAGATGGCAAAGCCGGTCAGGAAGATGATCCCGAATTTCCCGATCTCGATTTGATGCCGGGCCAGCAGCACCAGCGCGGTTATGACCAGCGCCAATCCGAGCAGATAGCCAAGGATGGGAATACGTTTCTTGTGGCGCTTCATAAAGGGGGTTTCACCAAAAACTCCACCGACCGCATCTTTTGAACAACCCATGTAATGTCCACAGTTTGCGCATTTGTAGGGATGAATTTCAAAGAGGCACCTCGATAAAATGGCTTCCAGCTATTTCCATGCTTCTCGAAAGTTTCACCGATGTCCGCAACCATTTTTACAAAATCAACCGCCACTCCTTCGGGATGGTCAGGAAGCTCGACTGCAACCATTGTCTCCGGGGTATGATCATTAACGAAGTAGCTGGCGTTTGTTCCGGATGGATACCGTATATTTGTCCTGTCCCCGTTCTCCACAAATTCCTTCAACACGATTTGCATTCCATCAGCCGTATTGGTGACAGGCGAAAAGTAGGCCATACCGATTTTCGGCACCGGCACGTTCTTAAAAGTCACAAATTCCCGTGGTGCAAATCCGGATTTGCGTTTTAGTTCCAATTTCAATCGCCAAGCGGCTTCATCCGGCCAAAGCGTTCCCGGGATAGACAACCGGTATTCACCCATAAAAGTCATTGGGCTGACATTGTCGCCACTGCTTGCTTCGTTTGAAGGGCTGGCAAGTATGTTACCCGTGGCGTCGCTCAACTCGGCATTTTGCACCACCCATTCTTCATTGATGCCACGCTCTGAATTGAGTGACACATCGAAAAAAGTCGCCAGGTCCATTCGGTTTTTCGCTGGTCGGAAATCAATCCCTTGCTTGCCATTGGCAAGAACAGGAGGACGCCCCGAAAGCTCGATGCCCGTCATGAGATTCACCAGCCTCACATCCACGTCGCCAACCTTTTTCGACATCGGAAACGGTTCCGGTTTCCATTCGGAAAATTTACCAAAATACGGATTCGGAAAACTCACCCGGTCAATTTCGTTCTTGCCCTGTATTGTTCCGTCTGGCTGGAAAATGCAAAACTGGAGTATCGGACTCCGTCTCGGCGCTACCTCAAATGTCGCAAAACACAATGAACCTCCTCGGAAAAAAATGTATTCATCCTCTTTGCCCGCCAAGACACCGTTCTGATCCGCCAGCCCGGTTTTTATCAGTTGGAATCCTTCTGTCCGAGGTGATTTCACTCCCAAAAGCCGGAACCACACGCGGAGCGACCAATCATTTGTCTGGTTTGAATCAAGCGGGTGCGGGTCAAACTCAGGCGCATGATTGGGACCGTAAGTCACGCCGGCAAATTGATATTTTTCTCCACTAGGTAGCGTGACAATCTTTGTCGGAGCAGTTTGCGCTTGGGCCTCCTGCAACACCACTTGAAAGACGAATATCAATAGCATCGCTTGGCACAGGAGATTGCCCAAGTTGCAACCTATAATATAAGGTAGACTCTGCAGTTTACCTTTTTCCAAGAACCGCCCGTCCGTTTTTAGAATGTTATTTATATTCATGCCCGTCCAATGCGTCATTAACCAGCCCAAGATGCGGGTGGGGCTTTTGCGTGATTCTCTTCCGGTTCCACCGCTTTGCAAGTCCATTTTTTCCCGTCCGTTCCGGTTATTATCTGGCTCCATCCACGCTTAATTTTAACTCCGCACCCATTCGGGACGTTCCGGATGTTTCATACTGGACCGCTTTCAGAGCGATATTAATTCCCCCTCATCCGTCCTGTCGGGTTGAGGCGGCAATTCGTAGCCATTTAAACCCATTTTAGTATCAGTTATCAGAAGCCGTGGATCGTGACGTTGTGGAGGATTATGGCAGGTGTGCCGGCGGGGAATTGCAGCCGCACATAGCGCGCCGCGCGGCCCGGCAGGAGGGCGCCGACCGCCTCGCTGTCCACCGTCACCGCCCAATGCGTGGGCGATGGGTTGCTGGCGGCCACGGGCGTCCAATGCTCGTTATCCACCGAAATCGCCAGGCTCAAAGGCGGCCCGCCTGCCCCCTGCTCCACCACCACGCCGGTCACCTTGTGCGGCGCGGACAGGTCCACAGTCATCGTGCCGCCAGTCACCGCCATATCGGTCTGCTGCGAGAGAATTTTTCCATAGGCCACCGGGTCGTCGAACGCCTGGGCGGACGGCCCGGAACGAACCACTCCCGTCACCGGCCGGTCCAATTGTAGGACGACGATGGTATCCGCCGCGTCGCGCGCGGTCGCGGGTAAATTGAACTTGAGGCCGGCGCTGTTCTGGGTGAAGTCGACCGTCCCGCCGCCGTTCAACAACGTGGCGGACCGCACCCGGGAGGGAATGGGCGGAAGTTCGAGCGTCGTGAGCTGCGGATCCAGCACATGGAGATACACCGTGTTGCCCCGCCGCGTA
>Ga0302266_10000596_pt1 | contig 35953 bp, 38 predicted proteins | sample III_Bog_E1_2_FD_194559 | JGI IMG/M metagenome (GOLD analysis project Ga0302266, IMG submission 194559) | Peat permafrost microbial communities from Stordalen Mire near Abisko, Sweden - III_Bog_E1_2 | ecosystem: Environmental > Terrestrial > Soil > Wetlands > Peat | place: Sweden: Abisko...
TGTGGGGCGCATAGCATCGCAAGATTCAATAGCGGCAGGATAGCCAGGAACAGGCGGCGCATCATCTCAGTATAGTGCCGCGCCAGCAAAGCAGTCCTCAATTTCACGCGGCTTCCGGACAGACGGAGACAACCCACAGCAGATCTCCAAAACCAGGTACAACCGCTGTCCGCCCGTGAAACTGTATGCTCCATCCCATTTTCAGGTCGCCAGCGCCATCGAATTGCGGGCCGTCCGCCAGGCGAATAGCCTACAATTCCACCAAGCGGAAGTCCCTTTCCCACCGGAGCTACCTGGAATGACCCTGAGAACCCTTCGCCTCTTCCCTGCGGTCTTGCTGGCCGCAACCCTTGGCCACGCAGCCGACAAGCAAAAAGCCGCCGCACCTGTGCCGGCGGCTACCGATCCCTACGCCGAGGTGCAGCCCGCAACCGAGACATTGGACCTGAACATGTACCAGCGGATTCGCGACGAAGGGCTGAACCACTCGCACGTGATGGACTTTGCCACGGGGCTAATGGATGGCATCGGGTCGCGGCTCACTGGATCGCCGAACCTGGCGAAGGCCAACGCCTGGACGCGCGACACCCTGACCAGAATCGGGCTGGAGAACGCGCGCCTGGAGGACTGGGGCGAATTCGGCCTGGGCTGGCAGCAGTTGAATACCTGGGCGCGCATGGTCACGCCAGACACTGCGGTGTTGATAGTGCAGGCCACGCCGTGGTCGCCTTCGACGGCCGGCCCAGTTACCGGAGACGTGGCCTTTGTGGACATAAAGGACGAGAAGGACCTCGATAAATACAAGGGAAAGCTGGCCGGCAAGGTGGTTCTGTACGGAGCCATGCGCGAAGTTCCGCCGGTGGATCAGGCGCTGTTTGCCCGCTACACCGAAAAGGAACTCGAGGATATTGCCGACTTCCCGGTGAGCGCCAGCTCGAGCGGCATACCTCCAGAGATGCAGGCCCGGCTGAAGACGTCCATGGAACGGAATCGGTTGATCGACAAGGTGGCGCAGTTCTTCTATGACGAGAAGGTGGCTGCGGTGATTGAGCCGAGCCGCGACGGCAAAAACGGCGGCGGCTCCGGCGGCACCCTCTTCGACGATAACGGCGCCACGCTGGGCCGCACGCCTTACATTGCGGAAAAGCGCGTAAAGATTCCGGTGGTGGTTGCAGCAATCGAGAGCTATGGGCGGCTCTATCGGCTTACCCAGGCCAATGCGCCGGTGAGCGTGGAGGTCGAGGTCGACACCAAAATTACAGGCGAACACGAGCACGGATTCGATACTGTGGCTGAAATTCCGGGAACCGATCCCAAGCTGAAAGAGCAGGTGGTGATGGTGGGCGGCCACCTGGATAGCTGGATTGCAGGCACGGGCGCCACCGATAACGGAGCCGGAACCATTGTGGCCATGGAGGCTGTGCGTATCCTGAAGGCGCTGGACGTGAAACCGCGCCGCACCATCCGCATTGCCTTGTGGACCGGCGAGGAACAGGGGATCTTTGGTTCCAAGGGGTATTGCAAGATCCACTTCGGTTCGGCTCCGCTCTCCACCGCGCCTGACCAACTTGCGCTGCCGGAGTTTATGCGCCGCGCCGCCGCGCCGCTGGAGGTGAAGCCGGAACAAAAGCTGATTTCTGCCTACTTCAACGTGGATAATGGCACGGGGAAGATTCGAGGCGTCTACACGCAGGGCAACGCTGCCATTGCGCCCATCTTCGCCCAGTGGATCGCACCGCTGAAGGACCTGGGCGTGACCACGATAACCAACCGCAACACGGGTGGAACCGACCACCTGAGTTTCGACGCTGTGGGAATTCCTGGATTCCAGTTCATCCAGGACATGCTGGACTATGAAAGCCGCACGCACCACTCAAATGAGGATGTGGTGGAGCGGCTGCAGCCTTCGGACCTGAAGCAGATCGCCACCGTCGAGGCCATCTTCCTCTACAACGCCGCGCAACGGGACCAGATGCTGCCCCGAAAGCCGCTGCCGCAGCCTGAGTTGGAAGAAAAGAAGCGAGCGCCGCTGGACGTATTCCCCGGTTCGGTTCCAAAGGCTGAGCCGGAGAAGAAGTAAAGATTCATGAGAAATGACTTCAACAGGAGTCCGCTTCGCGCGAGTTATGCGAGGGAGCGGACTTTCCTTTTGCGGGCAAGCGGCAGTCGAAAGCGCGAGGAATCTCGAGAGATAAGATTGTCCGCGGAGGTTTCGCCGCCTGAGTGGTTGCGGCTGACCTCGCCGCCAGCAAAGCCCTGCCCTGCGAGACTGCGGGTTCTGTTACACTGGTCAGAGCGCAATCAAGGGGAAAACGCGCCAGGCCGCGCCCCATCGATACGCTCCTGCAACCCAAGTTCGGGGAGTGGCTCAGCCTGGTAGAGCACCTGGTTCGGGACCAGGGGGTCGGAGGTTCAAATCCTCTCTCCCCGACCAAGAAAAGAAAAGAGATATTAGCGATTTCGCACACGCGAAATCGCTTTTTTGTGGCCGCTTCCGAGGGCGGGGCAAATTTCCGGCGCACCGGCACCGGTCGATTGCTGGTATCTACCGACGCAACACTCGGTCATCCCGCCAAACGGGGGATTCAGGCCCTCGGCGCTCGCGGGCTATTGCCCAGCCCTCCCTGCGCTTCGCTTCGGTCGGGCTTCCCCCCACTTCCCCCAGGCACTCCCCAGACTGCAAACTGCTCATTCTGCTTCAGTCACTGAGGAGGGCTGCAATCTTGCTCTGCATGGCTGGAATTCAGAAAAACATGCTGGTATCCACTTGTGCGGCGGCAAAATATGAAGGATAAATCATTTAATAAGAGATGCTTTCAATATTCCTTATCTACCCTTTATAGGCCAGGCCCATAAATACTGGGACTTTTCAGATTGCTGATTCGTGTCATGGGTATGGAACATGAGGATGCGCGGAAGTTAAGCCCTGCGGCTCAGCACGAGCGTCGACGTCAGGTGGTTCGAGCCTTTAAGCGGGGCCGGAATCGATCTCAGATTGCCGAGGAAGTGGGCCTGAGTTACACGGCAGTCAGCAATACTCTGAAGCGTTATGCGGAAGCGGGTATGCAGGGATTGGCGTCGGGCAAGCGGGGGCGCCCGGTTTTCTTCGGCCGCTCACTGACCATCGAGCAGGAAGGTCATGTGCAGCGGTTGATCCAGGAGAAGCGTCCTGAGCAGTTAAAGATGGACTTTGCTCTTTGGACACGTGCAGTAGTGATGTTACTGATTGAGCGCGAGTGCGGCGTAAAGATGGGCGTGCGCAGTGTGGGCAAATATCTTAAGCGGTCGGGATTCACGCCGCAGAAGCCTATCCGGCGCGCTTACGAGCAGAACCCTGTGGCCATCCAGACGTGGCTGAACGAGACTTACCCGGCGATTGCCGAACGCGCCAAAGACGAGGGCGCCGAGATCCACTGGGGCGACGAAACTGCGCTGGTCAACACCGATGCACGTGGGCGGGGATTCGCCCCCAAGGGGCAGACGCCCATAGCTCGCGTCGTGGGCGGAACCCGGCAAAAGCTATCGATGATCTCAACCGTCACCAATCAAGGCAAGACCTGCTGGGAGATCATCGACGGTAACTTCAATCATCAACGATTGATCGAGTTCCTGAAGGCACTTATCAAACAAGCTGGACGCAAAGTGTTTCTCGTCCTTGATAACCCGGGCGTGCATCACTGCAAGCCTGTGAAGCTGTGGGTGGCAGAGCATGGCAACCAGATTGCAGTCTTCTACCTTCCCAGTTACGCGCCGGAACTGAACCCGGACGAACGACTCAACGCCAGCCTCAAACACGAAATCGCAACCAAAGTCCCTATGAGAACGAAAACCAAACTGCAATCCGCCGCCACCGTGCACATGGATGAAGTGACCGCCGCACCGGAACGGGTCAAGGCCTTCTTCAGAGACCCCAGAGTCGCATACGCCGCTTAACACCCTTTATGGGCCAGATCAATAGTTGCGCCAGAGTGCTATATCGAGCAAGGCCATGGCTTTGATCCCCTGTGGAACTGGAGCAAATCAGAGCGTGGTTTGCCAGCAACGACTCGGGAAGGACTGAATTCAAGGTTGGGGTGGTTGATAGCGGAATCGAGAAAGCGAAGATTACAGGCGTGAAGGTGGTTGACTGGGGAATGACGGATTTGCGCTCCAGTTACTACGAAGCCTTCAGAGAATTCTTTAGAGATCAGCTACAAGACGTCGAAATGCGGCCTCGAACAGAAGACTATGGGGATGTCTGGTTCAAGATTTATAGCCCTAGCCTTCTACCCAAAGGGGCATACATCAATCACAAATCCTCCCATGGCTTTGTCAATCTCACGTTTCCATACACCGACGCCGAACGGCCGAAAAACGAACCGATTCTAGAATCAATTCTCGAACCTGACATAGAGATCGAACCGACTGGCAAGAGTGCGGCGATCCGTATCCTTGTTCCCCCGAAAGAGGATTTTCGATGCTTTGACGATCAGAGAGTCAGCGTCAAAAGGGCATTTTCAGCAGCGCAAAGGCTGCTCGATTTTTACACTCGTGAACCTTTGCGCCTGGAGCCGGCACTGTTGGATGCGCGAACCGCCGCCAACAATCAGACGGGTTTAGGAGATCCGGACTCCCGCTTATCGCGCTCTGGCGTTTGACTTCCCAGCCCCCCATTGCCGACCATAGCCTTTCGGGCTTCGGCGACCTCGGGGCGGAAGGTATGGTGTCATGAAAGTCTTGATTCTGGGTTCGGGAGGCCGCGAACATGCGCTGGCCTGGGCGGTAAAGCGCTGCAATCGAGTTACCGAGGTGGTTTGCGCTCCCGGCAACGGCGGCATCGCCCAGGTTGCGCGGTGCGTTCCGGTGGATCTGAAGAGCCTGGACTCGATGGTTCGGGTTGCCGAGGCCGAGCAGCCGGGGCTGATCATCGTGGGGCCGGAGTTGCCGCTTTCTCTCGGCCTTGTGGATGCCTTGCAGGAGCGCCGGTTTCGCGTCTTCGGCCCGACGCGAGCCGCCGCCATGCTGGAGACCAGCAAGAGCTTTGCCAAGCGATTCTTGCAGCGGCACAACATTCCCACCGCCAACTATGCCGTTTGCACCTCTGCGGCCGAGCTTGAGAAAGCTGTCGAGATCTTCCACCCGCCCATCGTGGTCAAGGCGGATGGCCTGCACGCCGGCAAAGGCGTGATCATCTGCCCCTCGCGCCGAACCGCGGTCGAGGCTGCTCAGGGCCTGTTCACCGGCAAGCTGCTGGGCGCAACCGAGCAGCAGGTGGTGATTGAAGAATTCCTCGAAGGCGACGAGATCAGCTTTCTGTGCCTGAGCGACGGCAAGCACGTTGCGCCGCTGGCTCCCGCGCAGGACCACAAGTGCATCGGCGAGGGCGACACCGGGCCGAACACCGGCGGCATGGGCGTCTACTCCACTGACGCGATGCTCGACGAGGGCATGAAGGAGTGGATTTTGCACCACATTGCCGAGCCTGCGGTGCGCGGCATGGCTGAGGAAGACACACCGTTTGCCGGCGTGCTTTACATTGGGCTGATGATGACCGCGCGAGGCCCCCAGGTGCTGGAGTTCAATGCCCGGTTCGGCGATCCCGAGACGCAGGCACTGGTGGTGCGCCTGGAGAGCGACCTGGTGGATGCGCTTGAGGGCTGCGTGGACGGCCGCCTCAATGAGGTGGAGATGCGCTGGAGCCCTGGCGCCTCAGCCTGCGTGATCGCCAGTTCCGCCGGTTATCCTGGCAGCTATGAGACCGGCTTTCCCATCTCGGGGTTGGGCGCGGCGGGACATGTTCCGGGGGTGCAGGTCTTTCATTCCGGCACAGCCAAGTTGGGCGGGCAGGTGGTTACCAGCGGAGGCCGCGTACTCGGCGTGACGGCTGCCGGCTCCACGCTTGAAGAGGCTCTGGCTCGCGCTTACCAGGCCATGGGCGAGATTAATTTTGAAGGAATGTATTACCGGCGCGACATCGGTCATCGCGCTTTGAAAAATCGAATCTGATCCCTGGCTGCCCTCATCCAGTTGTTAACCGGAAAGGAGATGCCATGAGTGTTGCAATATCGCTGCAGGAGTTGCTGGTCTGGGGCCAGGAGGCGTCCAATTGGTGGAAGGCCCATCTCGACGCCAATCCCGCGTTGCTTGATCTGCCCTGTGGGATTGGTGGCACGGCGAACGTGCAGGAGTTTGTCCGCCATATCTGGGGAGTGGAGCTGCGCTGGGCTGAGCGCATTGCAGGCCTTCCGGCGACGGAGATCAAGGACATGCCTGCCGGCCCGCTGGATGCGTTGTTCGACCTGCACAGCAAAGCCGATGCCATCTTCAGCGGACTTCTGGATGACCCAAATCAAAAATGGGAAGAGACAATGACCTTCGACTTCAAGTTTCTGCCCCCAGACGCACGGACATTTTCGCGCCGCAAGCTTTTTGCGCACGCCCTCTTCCACAGCCAGCGCCATTGGGCTCAACTGGCGACGCTGGTGCGCGCGGCAGGCTTCCCCTCGGGATTCAAGGGAGACATTCTTTTCAGCTCGGCGCTGGTTTAGCAGAGGGCGGTGGTTGCTGTTGCGCCCCGTTTTTCTGCTGGAAGCACGCCCGGCAAAGCACAGGCCTGCCTTGCGTGGGCTTGAATGGGACCGTGGTCTCCGCGCCGCACTCCGAACAGGTCAGGCGGGTCTCCGGGCGAACCCTGGGGCCGCCGCTGGCGCGCTTCGCCTTGCACTGTTTGCAGTGCCGGGGGTCATTCTTGAACTGTTTTTCGTGGAAGAAAAATTGTTCGCCGGCCGTGAAAACAAACTCGGCGCCGCAATTGATGCACTTGAGAATTCTATCGGTAAACTCCATGACCGGCTTCCCCATTGGCAGGGAAGCACGCTGAAATCGGCCATGACTAATAGAAAAGACTCGCCGGTCCCGTTTCCCTGCCTTCGTACGTCTTTCTTCTACCAGGGCCCGGGCCGCAACAAGTTCAGCGGCAAATAGATAGCTCTTCCCACCGAATCGGGAAGCTCCTGATTACCTTACCAAGCACACCGCGCACAATGCGATTAAGCCGAATGAATGAACCGTGACAGGCCGCTCCTGGTTTAAGGTTGCCGTCCGGCGACTCTCGTCTGAAAGACAAGAATCGCTTGGGCGGCGCATGTCACAGTGGGTTACTGAGTTAGTCTGCCTCTTTACGAGCCTTTTTGCGATTCCGCTTGCGAGCCAATGCCGCCTTTACGCGCTTCTTCTCGCCGGGCTTCAGATAGTAGGAGTGACGCTTGACTTCCTTGATGATGTCCTCCTGCTGTACCTTCCGCTTGAACCGGCGCAACGCATTTTCCAGCGGCTCGCCTTCCTGTACACGAACCTCTGCCAAAAAATCCCACCTCCAAACATGCCAAGTGGCTTCTTACAATGATAACGGCAATCTCCGAGTTTCGGGCGACTCAAGGCTATTTCGTGGCCAAATTCCTTTTGATTCAATTGAATTTGAGCCGAATTTTGGGCTCGAAGCTCGTTCGAGTGTGATTTGGATCACCAAGCCTGGATCGAGGTCGAAAAGTCTTTCGCTGCGATGCCAGAGCGCCTGCGGCCATCCGAGCCGCCCAGAATGAAATAAACTGGCCAGGGAGACTTCGAGTTCATGATTCGCAGCTATCGGGGCCAGTTGCCCCAGATTCCAGCCAGTTGCTACGTTGACCTCTCCGCGCAGGTCATCGGCGACGTCGCGCTGGGGGAACACTCCTCGGTGTGGATGAACGCGGTGCTGCGCGGCGACGTGAACTCCATCCGCGTGGGCGCCAACTCCAACGTGCAGGATTGCGCCGTGCTCCACGGCCAGCGCAACCTTTATCCGGTAATTGTCGGCGACTGGGTTACCATCGGCCACAACGCCACGGTTCACGGCTGCGTGGTCGGGGATGCGGTGCTGATCGGCATGGGGGTCACTATTCTGAACAACAGCCGCATCGGCGAGGGCTCCATTATCGCCGCCGGCGCGGTGGTTCCGGAACACACGGTGGTCCCGCCAAGGACGCTTTGGGCGGGCGTACCGGCGAAGCTCCGCCGCGAACTCTCTGACAAAGACCGGGCACTGATTTTCGAGTACGCCCAGAACTACCTCGACTACACTAAAATCTACCTGGCTGAACCGCGGAGTTAGACTGGCGAAACACTTCCGGTAACGCCACCAGAGAGCGAGTTTGCATTGTTCAGAATGAGCGGGACGTCCATGCCTTTGCTTCACGTGGTGTTTCGTCGGCGGATGGAGCATAGGTTGACGGCGGTGTTCTGCTTCGCATTTGCGCTCGGCATTTGCGCTGATGCGCATAGTCAGCAGGCTAGTGGTCCAAACTCGCAGCCGCCTGCAGACACAAGCATCGATGAGTTGCCCGACGCCCCGCAGCCGCAGTCCCAGCAGCCGGCCCAGATCGGCGTTACAGATTCCATAACCCTGCGCGGCACACCGGTTCGCATCCTCAAGGATCAGATTGCCATCTGGACCAGCCCCGTTCGTGTGCGCGACCAAAATCTGCCCATCCTCGTTCCTCTGGTCCTGGCAAGCACTCTGGCCGTCACCACCGACCACCAGGTGATGTCCTCGGCTAAACTCATCGACACTTCGCTCAACAACCACGCCGCAACAGCCTCTAACGGCTTGCTCGGCGGGTTCGTGGTGGCGCCTGTCGCCATCTTTGGCGTCGGCTACCTGCACCATGACGATCACGCAACCGAGACCGGAATTCTTGCCGGGGAAGCCATGGTCGACAGCCTCGTGGTCGATGAGGTTCTGAAGGCCGTGACCATGCGCGAACGGCCCACCGCGGATGGCGCCAAAGGGAAATTCTTTCAGTCGAGCGTGGGTCTCGACTCCTCTTTCCCGTCGACTCACAGCATCATCGCGTGGTCCTCCTCCGCCGTCATCGCCCGCGAATACCCCGGCCCACTGACGCAGATCACCGCCTATGGCCTGGCCACCGGAGTCAGCCTTACCCGGGTACTGGCGCGCCAGCATTTCCCGTCGGATGTTGTGGTGGGCAGCGCCGTAGGCTGGCTCGTCGGGCGCTACATCTTCCGCAAGCACAGCAAATACTTCACGCCGGAAGACTGACGACGGATCTTCCCCGCTGTCGGCGTTCAGACAACTCGCGTCGAATTTCGTCAAAGCGACCACTTTTTGTGCAATGAAGTGATCTCAATCACATCCTGAGGGGCTCGGTTGCTGCTCTTCTAGAACGGAATCGTGGGAGGTTCGGTTTTGGATTTCCGGCAATGCGCTCAGTCCCAGGCGCAGCAGCCGTCTTCCAACCGGCCGCGATTCGGTGGAGGTTTCTATGCAACCGATGCACAATATTCCCGCTCGCGGCGGGCTCAACTTTGACGAGACCCCGTTTCTGGCCATCTGGGAGGTCACGCAATCGTGCGACCTGGCATGCAAGCATTGCCGCGCGGCGGCCCAGCCCATTGCTCATCCCGACGAGCTTACCAATGCCGAGGGCAAGGCGCTTATCGACCAGATCGCCCAGATGCATGTGCCGATCTTCGTGTTTACCGGCGGCGATCCCCTAAAGAGAAAGGATGTTTTCGAACTGATCCGGTATGCGGCCGACAAGGGTGTGCAGGTGGCTGTAACGCCCAGCGCCACCCCGCTGCTGACTCGCGAGGCGATGTTCAAGCTGAAGGAAGCCGGGCTGGTGCGGTTGGGTATCTCGCTGGACGGTTCCACGCCGGAAATTCACGATGCGTTCCGGGGCCTTCCCGGCGCGTGGGCGCGGACGATTCAGGCAATCGAGTGGGCCAACGAGGCCGGCATTCCCATCCAGGTACACTCCACCATCAGTCGCCATAACGCACACGATCTCGACAACTTGTGCGCGCTGTTCGAGAAGCTCCCCATCGTGATGTGGAACGTGTTTTTCCTGGTGCCGGTGGGACGCGGGCAGCTTGGAGATATGCTCAGCGGCGAGGAGTTCGAGCAGGTTTTCGGGAAGATTTACGAGCTGTCGCACCGCGTGAACTTCCAGATCAAGACTACGGAAGCCATGCACTACAGGCGCTACTTGCTGCAGCACAATCTGGAAGAGCGGCGTCTGGGCCACGGAGGCGCTCATGGGCATCCCGGCGGCGCAACGGCAAAAGGCTTTGAAGCGGGCACACCCACAACCGACGCGCAGACACGCACCGTGGGATGGGCAACGCGGCGGGTGAACGACGGCAAGGGCTTCATGTTCATCTCGCATGTGGGCAATGTGTATCCGAGCGGGTTTCTGCCTATTCATGCCGGTAATGTGAGGCAGACCCCATTGCAGGAAATCTACCGCGACTCGCCCATTTTCAAGTCGCTGCGCGACACAAGCAAGCTGGAAGGCAAGTGCGGCGCCTGCGAGTACAAGGAGATTTGCGGGGGCTCGCGGGCACGGGCATATGCTGTAACCGGCGATCCGCTGGCGCAGGAGCCGTGCTGCATCTACCAGCCGAAGCACTGGGATGCGCAGCGTGAGAGTGAAGCGGCGGCGTTTGCCTAGAGGCTGTTTTGAAGTTTGCATCTGAGCAGCGCTTTTCATGGAGTATTTGTTTCGAGAGCCTTGAGGCGTGAGCGGAGATAGGGGTTGGCAAGGATATACTTCTTCACAACCTCATCATGAAGCGCCACGCCCTCATCTTCGGTCTCGTCGGCGGCCTCCTCATCGCCACCCTCCAATACACCGAATACCGCTTCGTCATCATCGAGCACTCCGTCGAACTCTACAGCGGGCTCGTCGCCATCCTATTCGCGGCCTTCGGCATCTGGCTCGGACTCCGCATCACGCGCAGTCGCGAAACCATTCGGGAAACGGTCGTGCTGAGGGAAGTGCTTGTCCCCGCGGAAGCCCCCGCACTCCAACCCTTCGTTCCCAATACGGCTCAGCAGCAGACCCTCGGCATCACGCCACGCGAGCTCGAAATTCTCACCCTGGTCGCACGCGGCTTGAGCAATCGCGAGATCGCCACGCGGCTTTTCGTTTCAGAAAACACCGTCAAGACACACTGCGCCCGCGTCTTCGACAAACTCGGAGCCGCCCGCCGCACCCAGGCCGTCCAGCACGGCAAAGAACTGGGTCTGCTGCCGTGACCGCGTCGGCAGTGGGTCAGTTTGAACCCACGGATCGAACCAGCATTGAAGTGACGTGTCAATTTCCGAGTGGCCAGCCGTCCTCTAAGTGTCCTGGACACAATGGTTTGCTTCCACTCAGTACAACGCTTTGCTGCAACCCGGCGAAAAAGATGTGCGAAGCCGAAGGCAAATGCCAGCGGCCGTCGCTCCCGTCCAGAGCCTTGCTTTTCTAAAGTGGTCATAATATTATGGCCATATTAGCAGGAGGTTCTTATGCAGAAGATTCCGGCCGCTCAATTCAAATCACAGTGCCTCGCGGTGATGGAGCAAGTCGCCGAAAGCGGTCGGCCTGTGGTGGTGACGAAGCACGGGAAACCGGTTGTCCAAATCATCCCGGCCGAATCCGATGAAAACGAAATCTTCGGATTCCTGGCAGGAAGGGGCCGCGTTGTTGGAGACATCGAGAATACGATACCCGTCTCGGATTGGAACCTGCCCGAATGATTCTTCTCGACACTCATGTCGTCATCTGGCTTGCTTTTGAACCGGACAAACTGTCAAAACGCGCGAAAGAAGTCATCCGCTCCGCTCGTATTCAAGGTGGACTTGCGATTGCAGGAATCACCCTCTTTGAGTTAGCCTGGCTTGCTGAAAACGGGCGTGTAGAAACCAAGCTTAGCGTCGAATCCTTCGTCCGCCTGTGCGCTTCCAAAATGACGGTGCTTCCGATTACGCCAGAGATCGCGGCACGCGCCGTCAGCTTCCCCGATCCGTATCCGAAAGATCCTCAGGACCGTTTGATTGGAGCAACTGCGCTGGTTGAAGGAATCCAACTCATCACCCACGATAAGCAGATTGAGAAGTCAGGCATGATTCCGGTCATCTGGTAGTCAACCGCTTGCGGCTTAGTTTGAATCCGCGGATCGAACCGGAGCTGAAGTAACGTGTCAATTTCCGAGTGGCCTACCACTCGCTCAGAACCATCGCTTGCGGCTTGCAGTGCTATCCTTTCCGGTCATAGAGATTCAAACAGCGCCATCTGGGTCAACGGGGAAGGCATGCAAGAAGGTCAAACAGTCTCCTTTCAACCAATGAGTTTGGAAGGCCGTGTTCCGTGGTTCGTAAACTTGTTCGTCATCTACCTGCTCTGTGTGCTGCTGATGACGGTCGTCCATGCAATTCGCATCGTTTGGACTTTGAGGAAGCATCGAACGATGCAAGAGCGTGAGGCACCCCTTGAATCAGTTTCCCAGAGCATATGGGAGCTTTGCCATTCCAAGATTCGGTCGATCAAGAACTTCTCCCACCTAACACTTCTTCTCGCCGCGCTCGTTCTGTCCTGGAACGCGACTAATATATTGGCGGGTGTCTTTACGGAGAAAGCACCAAGCTTCCCGTATGTCGCTGGTGAGTTGGCTGAGGCGCTCGTACCCTTTTTGATGGGTATCATAATCTGTTCCGCACAGTTCTCCTGTGTGATGTTCCTTGAAAGTCTTGTTCGGCGCCGAAGGATTATGCTTGATCGGAAACCAACCAAATCTAAGCTTCCGGGCGAGTGACCGGCAACTCGGAAACTGCCGATTTAACCCTGCGGATTCAAACTGACCCACTACCAAGGCGTCATCCGAAAGCACGATTCTTGCTCCATTCCTAAAAATCATCCGAAAGGATGACGACATCTGGCCCCGCTGCACCGCATGGTGACTCCAGCCTTACTCGATCCTCACACGAAACAGGAGCCTGACATGAAGAAAACCGTTCTCACCTTCGGCCTCATCGCCGGCCTCATCATCTCCGTCCTTATGGACGGCTCGCTTCTGCTCGCCAACAAGATCGGCTCCGGCCACAACAGCATGCTTCTCGGCTACACCATGATGGTGGCGTCGTTCCTGCTGATCTACTTCGGCATCCGCAGCTACCGCGACAACAACCTGGCCGGCCAAATCTCCTTCGGCCGCGCCTTCGCCTGCGGCATCCTGATCGCCCTCATCACCTGCGTCTTCTACGTCGCCACGTGGGAGGTCCTCTACTTCGGCTTCATGCCCCACTTCATGGACAGCTACTTTGCCGCGCAGATAGCCAAGGTCCAGTCCAGGGGATTTGACCCCGCCACCACTGCCGCTAAGGTCGCCGAAATCCAGCACACGCAGCAGCTCTACCAGAACCCCTTCGTCAACATGGCCTACACTTTCATGGAGCCCCTGCCCGTCGGCCTTATCATTACTCTCATCTCCGCTGCAATCCTCCGCCGCAAAGCTCTGTCGTACCCAACCCCGCTCCCGCAGTCATGACAAAATGAATCAATAGGCTGGGGCGAATAGCCCCACCTTCCGTCTTTTGAACTCTCAAACATCTCTCAAAGGAGGTTGCATGGCTTCAATCACTGGCTTTGGCGGTATATTTTTGCGAGCGAACGATCCAAAAGCTCTGTATCAATGGTACGAGCAGCATCTCGGCCTGGTGAAGGCCGAAGGTGCTTTCTCGTTTTCTGCCCCGACGCAGCACCCTCAGGTCGTCTTTGCCCTTTTCAAGCAAGACAATGACTACTTCCCTCCGGCGCAGAAAGCAATGATCAATCTCCAGGTGGACGACCTGGATGGCGTGCTGGACCGTTTGACAGGCGAAGGTGTCACCGTCGATCCAAAGCGCGAAAGCTATGACTTCGGAAAGTTTGGCTGGGTCACCGATCCGGAAGGAAACCGCGTCGAGCTTTGGCAACCTCTAGGAACCGAATGATGGCGGGGCGCTCCGGCTCCGAGGTGCTTTTCCCGTCTGCGGCGGAGGGGTTTTCGGGCTTCTTGCCCTGTGCTCCCAATACGCAGTCCGAGCCGAATGGATTGCTTCCCAGCTACGGGCCGGTCGGGATTTGAGATCTCCCACCCATCGCCAGGGCAAGGGGCGGTGGGTGGGGTGCCCAGTTGGTAGTATTTAGGGGCGTGATCTGCAGGAGGATATCCATGGTTCCGCGCCCAGCCCATTTTTGGTTTGCCGCCGCGCTCCTGTCGTGTACGCTTGCCGCCGGGCAGGCAAACCCATCCACTCCAGCGAATTCGCCGGCCAGCGAAGTCTGGCTCGTCAAAAACGGCACGATTGTTCTATCCGATTTCAAATTCGGCACCGGCGAAACGCTGCCTAAGCTCAAGCTCCACTACCTGACCCTGGGTTCGCCCCACTTGAACGCCGCCGGCCACGTGGACAACGCGGTCTTGCTGCTTCATGGCACCGGCGGCAACGCGCACTCGCTGTTAAACCCAATCTTCTCCAACGTGCTGTTTGGTCCCGGCGCGCCGCTCGATATCACGAAGTACTTCCTTATCCTGCCCGACGACATTGGCCACGGCCAGAGCTCCAAGCCCTCCGACGGCCTGCATGCGCACTTTCCCGCCTACGATTACGACGACATGGTGCGCAGCCAGCGCAGGATGCTCGACGAAATGAAGGTCGACCATCTTCGCCTCATCCTGGGAACCTCGATGGGCTGCATGCAGACCTTTGTGTGGGGCGAAACCTATCCCGGCTTTGCCGACGCGCTGGCTCCGTTCGCCTGCCTCCCCGTCCAGATCGCAGGCCGCAACCGCATGATGCGGTACATGGCCATTCAGGCTATCAAGCAGGACCCCGCGTGGCTCGGAGGCGAGTACAAAATCGAACCGCTCCAGGGCCTGCGCACCGCAAACGAAATGGTGCTGGTTATGGGGTCAAGCCCCTTGCAAATGCAGAAGCAAGAACCCACGCGCGACCAGGCGGAAGCCTATGTGGACCAGTACCTAGCTCACGGCCTGGCCGCGTCGGACGCCAACGACCTGATCTTCTATTTCAACGCCAGCCGCAACTACGATCCCAGCCCGAACCTGGAACGGATCACAGCGCCCGTACTGTGGATCAACTCCGCCGACGACTATATCAACCCTCCGGAACTGGGAATTGGGGAAAAAATGGTGAAGCGCATGGCGAACGCGCGGTTTATTCTTCTGCCCATTTCCGATGCCACGCGCGGGCACGGGACGCATACCGCAGCTGCGGTGTGGAAGGACTACCTGAGCGAGTTTATGAAGGCGACAGAGCCTAAACCGTAGCCCGTTGGGCGCTGCTCATTTCGGCGTGGACGAGACCTTGCCACGACTCGCGGCTTCCATCAATCCGGGAAGAACGATCTTTGCCATGATCGTGTTCGGCGGAGTCGACTCGGCGTTGTATCCGCCTGCCGTAAAAACGGCGACAAGGTCGTACTGCGGTACGAGATAAATCTTCTGTCCTCCGTTGCCCTGAGCGGCCACTACATCAACATGCTGCGAGCCGTTGGACGTTTCCACGTTCAACCAGGGACGCCACCAGAAGTAGCCGTAGCTGACGTTGTCCACAAGGCTGTGTTCGGCAAGCGAGGTGCGAACCCACGACTCGAAGATGATCTGCCGGCGGCCCCAGCGGCCGCCGTCCGCGAACAGAATGCCAAGCTTGAGCATGTCGCGGGGGCGCAGGTGGATTTGGGAGTATTCTTTATCCGCGTTGGTCAGATCGTAGTTCCAGGTCCAGTTGGAGCGCGCGATCCCCAGGGGCCCGAAGAGGTTTGCCTGCGCAAATTCCGGGAGGGGAATGTGGACAACGTTCTCAATGGCTCTGCCGACCACCGCGACGCCGCCGGAGCAGTAGTATGCCTTGGTTCCGGGGTCGTTGATCATGGGCAAATCGAGGGTCGCCTTGACCCAATCAGGCTCGTCATCAATCACTGTTTCGCGCCCCGGCGAGTCTGAACTGTGGTCGTTGCAGTCGAGCCCGGAACTCATGGACAGAAAGCCGCCAAGGGTTATCGTCGCCTTGCGCGGATCGGGATGGTCGTAACTTTCGTAGCCCATCCGTGGTAGCACGCGCTGGCTGGCCCCTGTAAGTGCGCCGCGGTCGATGGCGATCCCCGCCAGCGCACTGACAATCGATTTGGCAGCAGACCGGAGCTGGTGCGCGCGCCCCGCGCTGTAGCCGTAGAAGTACTCCTCGAGCACCAGTTTGCCGCGCTGGTAGAGCAACACGCTGTGTACATCCTTGTAGGTGCCGTCGAGGATTGCGCGCACGATGGAATCGGCTGTGGCGACTCCAAGATCAGAGTGCGCAATGTCTCCCACGGCGATTCCGTCATGCAGTTCGGCGGGAGGATGGTAGCGATAATTCGCAGGGGATTCCTGCCCTTTGGGACGGGGCCGGGCAAGCGCCGCGGATTCAGGCGCGATGGTTGTGGATAGGCGAGGATGGAACTTGCCATCCTGCTCGTACCCTGTCACCTTGCCGCTTTTATCGCGAGGAAACCAGACCGTTTGACCGCCCATTGTGGTGAACTGATCGACTCCGGAGGAACGCAGCGGATATTTGGCTTCATCCAGAACGGCAAAAAGGCCATCGCCGTCCACCATTTCAAGCGTATGACCTGGATCATTGGTGTATGTTCAGACGTAGTCTGCCGACTCCAGAGCGGCGGTTTGTTGCGCTTTGAGCCCGCCCGCGAGCCCGACCCAAAAAATCGAAAACATCGCCAGACGCGAAAAATGCCTGAAGTGGGGGAAGAGTCTCAGTTCATTGCCTCATCTCTCTTGTATTGAAAGGGAAGTTGAAGAGCCAGAACTTAGTCTAAGCCCCCACTTCTATACTGGAATTGTGACGCCTGAAACCAGTGTGGACTCTGCAAAGCCGAGCTATTGGGTGGGACTCCCAGGCCTTTGGTCGCGCTTTCTATTGTGGCTCATGCACCGGATGCCCAATGAGCGGCAGCGGCTGCTGGCGGTAACCATTCTGGCAGGAGGGCTTTGCGGGCTGGCCGCCGTCGCCTTTCACTTGAGCATTGCCGGGGCGGAGGCCATGTTCATTGACCGCGCCAACGCCGCTCCCGGACATAGCTGGATATGGTGGACCATCCTTAGCCCCGCCATGGGCGGCCTGGTTGCGGGACTCGGTCTCACTTACCTTGCGCCCGCGGCGGCGGGCAGCGGGATTCCCCAGGTGAAGGTGGCGTATGCGCTGCGCTCAGGCCGGGTCACGGTTCGGGAGACGGTAGGCAAATTTGTTCTGTGCGCGCTGCAAATCGGCTCTGGCGCGTCGCTGGGCCTTGAAGGGCCGACCGTGCAGATTTGCGCCGGGGTGAGCAGCATGCTGGCGCGCGCTGCCCGGCTGAGTGCCGTGAACCAGCGTCGCCTGACCTCGGTGGGAATGGCGGCCGGTATTGCAGCGGCGTTCAACGCACCCATTGCCGCCATCACCTTTACCATTGAAGAACTGATTGGCGACCTGGATCAGACCATGCTGATCGGCGTCATTGTGGCCGCCGCCCTGGCTGCGGTTGTGGAGCACTCCATCATGGGAACGAATCCAGTTTTTCATGTCCCCAGAGTGTACACATTCGACACGCCCTCTTCGTTGTTGTGGTATGCCCTGCTGGGACTGCTCGCCGCCGTTGTTTCGGTCACATTTACTGACTCGCTGCTGGCTTTGCGCGCCTGGTTCAGACGAATTCAGAGGGTTCCGCGGTGGGTGCATCCGGCGATTGGTGGAACAGCAACCGGCAGCCTGGCCGCGCTGGCGCTCTACTTTTTCCACCTCAACGGAATTGCCGGCGATCCCTACAAGACGCTGACCCTGGCGCTGACCGGGACCATGCCGGTGCTCTTCATGGCGGCATTTTGCGTGCTGAAGCTGGCCGCGACAGTGTGCTCCTATTCAAGCGGCGGCTCGGGAGGAATTTTTGCTCCTGCGCTGTTCATGGGCGCCATGCTGGGCGGCGCAGTGGGCTACCTGGACGTGAGCGTCTTTCACCACTCCAACGATGCCATTGGCGCTTTTGCCGTGGTGGGTATGGGCGCGGTGTTTGCAGGAATTGTGCGGGCGCCCATGACTTCCATCCTGATTGTGTTTGAGATGACGGGCGGTTACGGGCTGGTGCTGCCATTGATGATCGCCAACATGAGCGCCTTCGCCCTGGCGCGCTACTGGCGGTTTACCCCCATTTACGAAGCGCTGCTGGAGCAGGACGGAATCGAGTTGCCGCATGGATCGGGTCCGGGGGAGCATTCGAATGGAACCCCGCCGGGGACTTCCGAATTGACAGAGGACGATGCTACGGCTTGATGTGTCTTTGAGCCGTCAGGCCCGCCGTCACCGCTGTGACTCCATGTTGTACATAAACAGCGCCCGCAATTCGATAAACGGTCCGTGAAAGTCCTTTGGCAGCGGCGGGTAATTGGAGCCGGTGAGCGCTCCCCAGGCCGCGCGATCGAGCGCCGTGTCGCCCGAGCGCCCTTCCAGAATCGGAGGCTCCATCAACTGACCGTTGGGCAGGATCTTGAAGCGGATCAGCACCTGTCCCGACTTGTTGAGCGGCGGATTTACTTCGTCGGGGATCAGGGGGTCCCAGGTCCGTTCCGTCTCATAGTGCCAGCGCTGCAGCCAGGAACTGAAATCGACATTTTGCGTGTCGGTGAGGATTTGCACGCCGCCGGCGCCGGCGCCGGGGTGACGCGCCAGCCCGCTGGGGCCAAAGTTCCCGGAGACGCCCGCTCCCCGGTCACGCGACGCGCTTCTCATGGCATCCCGAAGCTGGTCAGCCGGGTTTTGGCTGTTCATTGCAAAGGGGTTGGGTCTGGCCGGAACCGCGGCTGGACGAGGCACCTCAATTTGAGCCTGCGGACTAGGGGTGACAGGCGGAGTTACTGAAGGCTGCACAGGGGTTGGCGCGGGAGGCTCCGGGGTGGGAGTCGGCGGCGGCGGCGCAGCCCGGTTCATAGCTTCCAGCGTCTTCTTGTCAATCTGAGGCTGCCGTTCCGGAACCGGCTTGCTAGCAACTTTAGGCTGAGCTTGGCGCAGCGCGTCGGGAGGCAGGTCGAGGTATTGCAGGTCTTTGCGATTCTTGATGGCTTCAATGGGATCAATGACCTGCGGCACCTTGAACACATACTTCGGAATCCAGGTAAGGGCCGAGAGCAGGGCCAGATGGAAAAGTATAGCTATCCATAATCCTTCACGAAGGCGCGCCCAGCGGCGTTCGTCTTCGAGGTCGCTGATCATCTCCAGCAGTTCGTGGGTGTCATAGTCAACCCATCGCGAGCCTCGAACGACCGGCGGATCGGACACAGGTTCGCGCAACTCGCCGCCTGACGCTGGGCTGCCCAAAGCAGCGTCCTTTGGCTCCTGGCTTGTCTCGGCAGGGCCCTTGGGCTCGTTCAAATCGATTGGCGCTTGGCTCAGGGGCATTCGTTCCAACGGAGCAAGTCAGGGCGCACACCCAGCCCCCGGCTCCGTTTCGAGTCCTTTCTATCTATTCTCTCATTCTGGCCGATGTCCGTGTGGGGTGCTCCGGCCCGTACAATGGTTCCTGATCATTGAGACGGATTTGGAGTGGGAAGGGGACCCGGTTGAAGTCGTTTCTTGCTCGAATCATGGCCAAATTGCATCTGCTGGTTCTGCCGTTTCTGGCCAAATTCGGCATTTGGGGCATGGGTGCGCTGGCCCTGCTGGATTCCTCGACCGTGCCCATCCCCATGGACGCGCTGCTGGCCTACTCGATTTGGAACGACAAGGGCCATTTCTGGCTCTATTGTCTGCTGGCCGCCATAGGCTCGGCGCTGGGTGGCCTGCTTCCCTACGGACTGGGCCGCGCCGGAGGCGAGCTCTTCCTGCTGAAGCGAGTGAACCGCGAGCGCTTTGAAAGGATGCGCACCCGATTCGAGAAGCAGGAGTTCCTGGCTATGATGATTCCCTCCATGATGCCGCCGCCAACCCCATGGAAGGCTTTCGTTTTTGCCGCCGGCGTGTTTGAGATGAGGGTGGCACCGTTTATGCTGGCGGTATTCTGCGGCCGCATGGTGCGTTGGCTGGCGCTGTCGCTTCTGGTGCTGAAACTTGGGCCGGGAGCCGTGGATGTGGTCGCACACCACGCCCTGCCGGTGATCGCATCGGTGGGTGTTCTCGCCGTTGCCGGCTTTGCGTGGTGGTGGATGCGGCGAGGCCGAAGAGCGAGCGCTTCGGCCTGATGGCTGAGGAACGGACCCGCTTAGAGGCCGGTCATCTTTTCGATGTGTTTCGGATATCCGAGCATGTCGCAACCCAACTCCACCCATTCAGCTATTTGTTGGACACTACATTAGCCGCAATACGCTAACCTCGCGCGGTGCCCTGCCGGCCCAGATGCGTCCACCCGAAGCCAGCCGGATATTTGAGTCCGTAGCCCAGCATCCGGTCCACGCCGATATGGTTGATCCATATCAACGCGATCGGAACCAGCGAGGGACTGCGCAGCAGCATTGCACTCACCGCCAGCGTTGCGGGAGTAACGTAGGTATGGATGGCGTTGTAAATGCGCGCACCCCATTTCGGGCCGGCAAGATATCCCAGTATGCTCAAATCAGGAGCCAGCCAGAGCGCCGCAAATAGCCACCAGCTTGCGCCGGTGTGCGCATAGAAAGCGGCGGAGAGCGCTGCCGCTGCCAATCCCTCAAGGCGTAGAAGCATGACGACAGGAGCGCCAACCACCGGACTAGCGTCGGATTGCAGAGGATTCGCGACTGCGGTTGTGGTAGCCATAACCCATCGGATGAGGCTCGCCATCCGATGGATGGAGTATTTCTGCCGCCGCGACGATCAAAGAGAGCGGGGAAGAGCGCTTCGCTCTTCCCCGTTCTCGTCCGCAGTCCGGAATGCTACTTCTTGGTGGGTGCGATAACGTCCTTGGCGGCCTTGGCCACGCGGAACTTGACAACCGTCTTGGCCTTGATCTTGATGGCCGCGCCGGTTTGGGGGTTGCGGCCAATGCGGGCCTTGCGCTCTGCCTTCACGAGGCGGCCAATGCCGGGGATCACGAAGACGCCGTTCTTCTTGGTTTCCTTTACGGCGGTCTCTGCCTGTAGATCCAGGAAGGCCGCGACTTGCTTGTTGGTCAATTCCAGCTTCTCGGCCAGTAGCCGCGTCAACGCGGTCTTGGTCAGTCCAGTTGCCATTCTTATCATCTCCTTGTAGGCAAGCCCTCGGGGCTGCCGTTGTTGCCTGGGTCACCGCCGCGAAATGCGTACCGCATGGAGGGAGTGCGACCGAGGCAACGTTTGCACGAAACCCCTGTATTCATGCGGGTCCGGAGAACCCTGTCGTTCGTTACAATGCGACTTTGAACCGAGCAAAGTCAACCCCAAATCCCCGATTTCCACAAATTTCTTGGGACTTTGTGCGAATTTCCCGGTTTTTTACCCTGATTTACCCGGTTTTCGCGGTTTTGTTCCATTGCCCAAGCGCATATCGCCCTGCGCGGGTCTGGCGTCCCAGGTAAGCCAGGACGGCACGATTGCGGCTACTTCAGCCCGAAAAGCACCTTCTTCTTAGGCGCAAGCGTCGCGGCGATGGGGGTGTTCAGAGCATCCACAAGCGGCGCCAGCATCTTGAAATGCCTCGTCAGCGTCCCCGCAAAGCCTGCTTCCACCGCGGCTTCAACCGGCAGCGCGGTACTCAGCCCCCACTGTTTGCACTTGATCAGATCCATCGCCGGGTGCTCGCACGGAAACCCCTTTGGCGGCCGCGTCAGCGCTTCCCCTTCAAACTCCTTGAACGTCTTTTTGACGGCAGGCTTGTTCAGCAGTTTGCGAAACTCCACATGATTCTCCAGCAGCCAATTCCGAATCGCCGCCAGTTGCTCCTTCTCCGGCATGTAGGCGCCCGCGGCAATCACCACGCCTTCAGGGCTGACCTGGAAGTAGTATCCCGCGCCAGAAGTCTTCTCCAGCCCCATGTGACTCCACCACGCCGCCACGTGCGTCTTGTAAGGCAGCTTGTTGTTCGAGAAGCGAGTATCGCGATAGATCCGAAACAGCGACTTCTCCGCGGGCCGGACATGATTGGGCGCAAAGCCGGTCATAGCGTCTGTAACCTTGCGAATGATCGCCAGCATCGGCTCTTTCAACTCGGCCTCGTAGACGGCCTTGCGCTCATTGAACCATTCGCGGTCGTTGTGCTTCTCAAGGCCGCGGAGGAACTTCAGGGCTTCGGGGCGAAGGTGCGCGGGAACTGCATCAGAAATTTTCACTTTGGAAACCATAACAAGAGGAGCTTAACGCGCGGAGGAGCCATAGTGTCCTACGAAAACAGTCTAGGATAATCGCCCGCCAGGTTCGGGTGGTGTTCAACGACTGAATCCTGAAATTGGCCGTGATTGTTTCATGTTCTTTCTCTTTTCGAATTCACAATGGAGCAACTTCATAAAAGCATGAGAGGACCGCCCTAACTCCTGCCCAAGTGCCTCCGCTCGTGCGATACCTGGAGCGGAATTCCTTCCCGCTCTGTTCGCTCTGCCTGTTGCCGTCTGGCGCAGGCTCATCGTACGAGCATCAAGAGTCTGTTGTTTGAAGCTACCCAGCTCTTTCCAAATCCGATCATCCGGCGTCAAGCCTTTGACTTTGTATGCCTCAAGCCATGCTTCCATGTAAACCTGCAGCTCCGCTTTGAAATGTTCAACTTCGACTTCATCGAATTGTGGATCCAATGGGTCCAGAATCAATCCGAAACCGCGAGCAAGTCGATCTTCGCTCAATGCGGAACGGTCCTTTTCCCTCTTTTTCCTCAAAGCATCTAACTCTCCGTTGAATTTATCGCGGACGTAACGCTGCAACCATTTCCATAGTTCGTCGGCCAAACTGTCCATCCTTCACCCCCGGTCCAACTCGGCAAACAGATCGCTCAACACCACGCGGATCGGCGTTTCCGGCACGGAAAGCTCATTGTTTCGAATCGGATGCAGCCCGCTGGCTGTAGCGGTATGGGCCGCGCGGCGCTCGGGGTCGATGATCCAGATGTGCTCGACACCGAAGACGAGATAATCTTCAATACGGTCCTGAAACCGGCTCAAGCGGTCTTCCGGTGAGAGGATTTCGATAACGATCAGCGGCGGATGCGCGATGATCCGCTCTTTGGGGGTACCGGCGCGCAACACGGTAAGATCGGGGACGCGGAAATGGCTGCCGCTTACCTGCATTCTCACATCGGTGACGGCCTGTATGCCCCAGGCTTCCCGATGGTTCATGAATAGTTGGCCCAAAATGATTTGCAGCAGCCCGTGATCGTACTCGCCCACATTCCGCTCCTCGATCCGTCCGTCCACATAGTCGCAGTCGGGGCGATAGCTCGTAGCCAGATACTCACGCACGGAAATCAACTCCGTCGGGGGAGAATCGTGAATGGGTAGAGTCGCCATGCTCTAATTATCGCGCCAAACAGATAGTTCCGCCACCGGAATCCATGCGGACGGCTTCCATTTACCGAATCACCTTCAACGCCGCACGTCAGCTTGCCAGCGCCTCCTCTACTGCCTTAGGACGATGGGCAATTACAGTGAGGTACGCGCGCGCGGCGCGGTCTGGACGACGGCGTCCTTGCTCCCAGTCCTGCAAAGCACGCGCATCCAGCGCATAGCGGCGCGCAAACTCCGCGCGGGTCAGTCCCGTGGCGAGGCGGATCTTGCGGATCTCTAGAGCGATGGAAGGCTTAAAAGTGGTGACGCGGGCCGGCTCCGCCTTGCCTTCAACAATTGCCAACGCCTCTTCCATGGATGCAATCAACTCGGTTCCGATGCTCGTACGTTTCATCGCTTCAACCTCCTGGTCTTTGCTTCTGCCTTCAGCGCTGCTGCAAGGGAAGCCGCCAGCTTTTTCTCTGTCGGCGTCAGACTTGCTTGTTCGTTCTTTCCGTAAAGGAAGAGGGCGAGAAGCGGATTTACTTCATCGAAAAAGTAATAGATGACCCGCACACCGCCCGACTTGCCTCCCCCTTCAGGGCATAGCGGAGCTTGCGCACCCCACCTGTGCCGCGAATCTCATCCCCCGCTTTGTAATACATCGACAGATAGAGAAGCAGGTCTTCGTGCTCCTCCTCTGTCAGGAGCTTCTCCGCTTTGCGAGCGAACACACTCGTCTCAACTACTGTCGGGAGGATTGCGCTCACGTTTCAATAATGCGGCATTGCCGCATTGGGGCCAAGTACGTTGAGAACGATCTCACCTGATTACTTTCAGAGCCCCGCGGAACAGCCCGTCGAAATCGGCCTTTAGCGCAGGCTCTTTTGCCACGGCCTGCTCAATCGCCTTCTCAGCAGCTGGCCGCTGATAGCCGAGGTTCACCAGCGCCGACAGCACGTCTTCCGCAATTGGCCCCTGCACTCCGGCCCGCGCGGGCGCGACGGCAAAATCGTCGAGCTTGTCCTTCAACTCCACCACCAGGCGCTCGGCCAGCTTTTTGCCCACGCCTGGAATCCGCACCAGTTGGGCATGATCCTGCCCGCGGATGGCCTGCACCGTCCGCTCGGTGGATAGCCCGCTGAGCATCTTGATGGCAAGTTTCGGCCCCACGCCGCTCACCGTGATCAGTCGCTCAAACAGCCGCTTCTCCTCGCGATCGAGAAACCCGAACAGCGCAATCTGATCCTGGCTGACTTGGGTGTGAATGTGCAGCGACGCCTCAGCGCCAACTGAGGGCAGCGCCGTAAACGTGGGCACCGAGATGGTAACGTCGTACCCCACGCCGGCGGCCTCAACAATGGCCTGGCCGGGGTGCTTGTAGATGAGCTTTCCGCGCAGGTGAGCGATCATTTGCGTAAGTCCTGGCCGCATCCCGGCACGGCGAACGCCGGGCGCGAGCCTACCCACCATATTACAGAGCGCGTCCTTGCCGGGTCATTCAAAACGTAAGTCGCCGACGCAAGCCAAGACGCCTCGGATTGCCAATAGGAATCCAAAACTACAACCAGCGGAAATCCGGGTGTGGGATAACGACTCACGGCTCGGTCCGTCTATCGCGTATCGAAGCCTGGGACCGCAATAACAATTCGCAGCACCAAGCCGCGACCGGGCCGGAAATGAGGCTGTATGAAACGAGAGCGTGTGCACCGGAAAGCCAACTTGCTCGCGGAAAAGACGGTCGGCGCAAGCGTAAATCCGATCCTTAACGTGCTTGGAGAGCGCTTTGAAGAAAAGCCGATCTGGGCCGGCCTCTACGAAGGCTTCCGCGATGCCATGTTCCCGGCCAAGCTTCCGCCTTTGGAATTGACCTCGACGCCGATCCCCGCGCCCGACCGCATGGCCGTGAGGACCAATCCCTGGGCGATCGGCACCGCAACCGTTGCCAATGGCGGGGTGCTAGCGATTGTTTTTCTGCTGGGATTAACCAGGACGATGAGCGATCCTCGTTCGCATTTTGGCGACAAAATCCATCTCAAAGACTACACGCTTACCGCGCCCTCTTGGACGCCGGCCGCAGGAGGCGGCGGTGGTGGCGGGTCCAACGACCTGACGGATCCCATTACCGGCAGGCCACCGAAGCAGTCGATGATGCTCCTCTTGCCTCCGCAGGTTCCAATGCTCGATAACCCACGGCTCCCCATGGATCCTGCGATCGCTGTCCCGCCGGAGATCAAGCTCCCCGATAACCCATCCCTGCCCAATGTCGGTGTACACAGCTCGCCAAACGTCAGTCTGGTTTCCAACGGCCCGGGCGGGCCAGCCGGCCTTGGTAAAGGCAAGGAAGGAGGCGATGGGCCAGGAGACGGGTACGGCCATGGGCCTGGATTCGAAAAGGGAATTGGCGACTCGATTTATAGAGCAGGGATTGGCGGGGTCACGAATCCAATTCCGATTGTGTCGCCGGAGGCGGAGTTCTCCGATGAGGCGCGCCGCAAGAAGTATCAGGGAGTGTGCATGATTGCGGTCATCGTAGATGCGCGGGGCTATCCGCTGAATCCCCGAGTGATTCGCTCGCTGGGCATGGGGCTGGATGAAAAAGCGCTCGAAGCTGTTCAGAAGTACCGTTTCAAACCGGCAATGAAGGACGGCAAGCCGGTTGCGGCGACGATCAGCGTCGAGGTGAACTTTCGGTTGTATTAGTGGCGCTCCGGTACCAACCCCGTCCCTGCCAGCGCCATTCGCGCCGCCGCTGCGTCCAAACAAAGTGCCCGGCGGCGGAGGCCCATAGCCCGGCCAGCCCCCCGCCGGATACAATAGGGTTCTACGCTTCCGGCAACTGGGCGGTACGCTATTTTTTGTTGAGATTTGGAGCAGGTGCACGTGAGAGGCATTTTATGCCGCGGTCTGCGGCTTGAGTTGGTTGCGGGACTGGGTATCGCGCTGGCGCTGCCTGCGCCTGCAATTTTAGCGGAGAACGTGCGGGGATTAGCCACCGAGACTACTCTGACGGTGGAGACTCACGACCCGGATGGACGTACGCAGGCTACCGTGATTGTGTTCGGTGCGGACGGCCTTGCGGCAACAGGCGCCGTTTCTATCAGCGATGGCGAAAGCCAACTTGCCGGCGCAGCGCTGGACGCCAAAGGCCAGGCCACATTTGAGCTTGCATTACCGGCTGGCGATCACATGCTGAGAGCTGTTTATACCGGCGATCCTACGCACCGGCGCTCCACCTCAGAGGCGGCCACGGCGCAGACGCTGGCAACCACCACCCCCAATTTTGGGATATCCATCGCGCCAGCCACAAAGTCTCTCGTCCCCGGCGAATCGGGATCGTTTATAGCCTCGGTTACGCCGGTGAACAGCAGCGCGCTGACGGCCCCAATGTTTGTTACACTCAGCTGCTCAGGCCTGCCGGACCAGGCATCCTGTAGCTTTACCCCTGAGAACGTTGAGATTCTGCCCAACGCGACGAGCGCGATTACCAGCTCGATGATTATTGTGACCCAGGCAGCCACCGTCGGTACGGCATCGAATCGGCGTGGCGGCTCAGTGGCATGGGCGCTGCTGCTGCCGGGCGCGCTGGGACTGGGAAGTCTTGCGTGGGGAGTGCGCCGCCGCCAATGGCTTAACCGGCTCACGCTACTGGCTCTGGTGGGGCTGGTGACGATGTTGGGCGCAACAGCCTGCAACGCGCGATACAACTATTACAATCACGGGCCGCCGATTCCGCCGGCCACGCCAGCCGGCAACTATACCGTGACGGTGACTGCCCAGTCGAGCAACGGCGTTACCGCCATTACCAACTCCACCACGCTGGCGCTGACGGTGCAGTAAGCCAGGCCGCATGAATCGCCTGCATACCCTACCCGCGGAACTATATGGGCTGGTAGAACGCACGCCGGCGACGGTTCTGCTGGAGTGCGCGGGACGAGGCGCGGCAAAGGGCGAGCCGGAGCGTGACGGGGGGGGCTGGACGAGGTTGTTCACTGCTCCGATTCGCGAGTGCGTGGCCAACGAGTGGGCCGAAATTCCCAGGCTTTTCGCGGAGATTGAAAGCGCCGTGGCTGCGGGATTGTTTGCCGCCGGATTTTTCACTTACGAGTGCGGCGGCTTCTTTGAGCCGAGGACGGCGATACGATGGGGGCGCGCAGGCGACGGGCCGGCCCAGCCGTTGGCCTGGTTCGGGATTTATAACCGCGCCTACCCGTTTGACCATCGAACAGGGACGTTGATCGACGGCGATCCGCCTGGATTGGGCGAGTTTCGCGCCGGCGTGCCGGCCGGTGGCGCTGAGGCGGGGGAAGATTCGCGAGCCGAGGCTGTTCTGGAAGCCGTTCTCGACCTCACGGAGCGGGAATATGCCGAACGCATCGCGGCTGTGCACGAGTGGATCCGCGCAGGCGATGTTTATCAGCTCAACTTCACGCTTCCCTTCCGTGTGCATGCGCCAGCCAGCGCTGCCGCGCTGTATCGGCGTTTGAGCTTGCGCCAGCCGGCGCCTTACGGGGCGTTTGTGCATTGGCAGCCAAACCGCCGCATTCTGTCGTTTTCGCCGGAGTTGTTCTTCCGATTAGAAAGCACGGAGGGGACGCGGCGAATGACCACGCGCCCGATGAAGGGCACTGCGCCCCGCGGACGCACCACGCGCGAAGACCGGGAGCTGGCTGAGTGGCTCCGCAACGACCCGAAGAACCGCAGCGAAAACGTGATGATCGTGGATTTGCTGCGCAACGACCTCGGCCGCTTGTGCAGCTACGGCAGCGTGCGCGCGGAGAACATGTTCGCCACAGAGCGCTACCCTACCCTGTGGCAAATGACTTCGACCGTTAGGGGCGAGCTGAGGGCCGAGGTTGGATTCAGCGAGATATTTCGCGCGCTGTTTCCGTGCGGCTCGATCACCGGCGCGCCCAAGGTGCGGGCCATGGAACTGCTGGCCGGCCTTGAAGAGGAACGCAGAGGCGTGTACACGGGCGCAATTGGGTTTTTCTCACAGGAGCAATCGATCTTCAACGTGGCCATTCGCACGCTGGAGCTAAACGGAGAGTACGGCAAAATGGGTGTGGGCAGCGGCATCGTTATCGATTCCGATGCGGCCGGTGAGTTCGGCGAGTGCCTGCTGAAGGCGGAGTTTTTTACCCGGCCGGCAAATGGAGAATCGGAGCGGTTTTCGCTTGTTGAAACGCTGCTCTGGGATGGGGAATATCGGCTGATCGAGTTGCATCTCGACCGGCTGGAGGATTCGGCGGGTTATTTTGATTATTCTTGTGACCGTGGAGCGATAAAGGGCGCGCTTCTTGGTTTTGCCGATGGATTTGAGGACTACGCCGTGCGGAAGGTTCGGTTGCTGCTCGACTGGAGCGGGGCGGTGCAGATTGCTGCCGAAGTGCTGCCGGAGAGACGTGAACCGGCGCGGGTGCGCATTTCGTCGTTGCGTACCGATCCGCGGGACCGGATGCTGTTTCACAAGACGACTCATCGGCGGCTTTACTCTGAGGCTTACGAAGCTGCAACCCGAGCCGGCTTGGACGATGTGCTGTTCCTGAACCTTCGCCGCGAAGTGACCGAAGGGGCCATTCACAATTTGTTTGCTGTGAAGGATGGCAAGTGGGCTACACCGCCTGTGGAATGCGGACTGCTGGCCGGCGTTATGCGACGCCATGTGATGGAGACACAGGCTGATGTCGAGGAAAGGGTGCTCTCGATTGAAGATTTGCGTGAAGCGGATGCCGTCTATTTGTCGAATGCGGTTCGCGGGGTGCGATTGGCTGAGATTGAATGGGAAGACAGTTGAGCGGGTTGTGCCAGGTCTGTTGCGGGCCACGTTGGCGTGATAGAAAGTATGCTGAGCGGAAGTGCGATGAGGATGACGGCTAAACTCGATTTTTCAACAGGGCTCGTACTCGGCGCTGTGATTGTAAGTAGCATGGCTGCGTCGGGACAAACGGCAGAACAGGCGTGGATACGCCACGGCCATGCCCACTTCCCTCTCCCTGTTCCCATGCATGTGTGGGCGCTGGGGCAAGAGCAGCTTGAGAAGACGGCCGCCAACGAACTCGTCCAGGGCATCGAAGGAGTTTTCTCCTCATCGCCTTCGACCTTTAAGGCCAGTTCAGAGGACGCAATCGTCCTGGGCACGGTACAGCAAGTGCGGTCAGCTTATCCACTGCTGGACATTCCAACCACACTCCCGCCGGAAGCCTTCTGGATCGCCGACTCGATTGCGAATGGAAAGCGGCTTGTGGTGGTTGCCGGTGGCAGCGAGCGTGGCGTCCTGTACGGCGCGTTCGCATTGTTTCGCGAACTCGCAATGTCCGGCTGGAAGCCCGGGACCTCAATCAGCGAACATCCCGCCATGGCAATTCGCTGGGTGGATGAGTGGGACAATCCGGACGGCTCGATTGAGCGCGGCTACGCGGGACGCAGCATCTTCTTCGACGGTGGGAACGTGCGCCAGGACCTGAAGCCGGTGGCGGAATATGCTCGCCTGCTTGCTTCGGTGGGCATCAACGGCTGCAACGTGAACAACGTGAATGCCGCACCGCAACTGCTCGACTCAGACCACATAAAGCAACTGGCCCGCATCGCCGACGCTATGCGTCCCTGGGGCGTGCGGCTGGCCATGAGCGTGGCGATTGCAAGTCCGCAGACCATTGGCGGGCTTGCGACCTATGACCCGCTGGACTCAGCGGTCAAGGCCTGGTGGGCCGCAAAGGTGAATGAGATTTACTCGCTGATTCCCGACTTTGCAGGGTTTACGGTGAAGGCCGACTCCGAGGGCCAGCCTGGCCCGGCAAGTTATGGACGCACACCTGCGGATGCCGCCAACCTGCTTGCAGCCGCGTTGAAGCCGCACGGCGGCGTCGTGCTGTATCGCGCGTTTGTTTACAACCACCACGCCGACTGGCGCGACCCCAAAGCCGACCGCGCCCGCGCCGCTTACGACATCTTTCAGCCACTCGACGGCAAGTTTGCCGAGAACGTGATCGTCCAAACCAAGGAAGGCCCGATCGACTTCCAGGCGCGGGAACCGGTTTCGCCGCTATTTGCTGGCCTGAAACAAACCAGCCAGGCAATGGAGGTTCAGATCACGCAGGAGTACACCGGGCAGCAGCGCCACCTGGTTTACCTTGCGCCGATGTGGAAGGAAGTGCTGGACTTCGACCTGCGCGGAGACAACAGGCCTACGCCGGTAAAGGAGATTCTTGAAGGCAAAGCGTTCCAGCAGCCGCTGGGTGGAATGGTGGGAGTGGCCGGCGTGGGGCAAGACGCCTGGCTTGGATCGCCACTTGCATTGGCCAATCTGTATGCATTCGGCCGCCTGGCGTGGAACCCCGACCTGATCCCGGAGCAAATTGCCGACGAGTGGATACGGCAATCCATAAGCAACGACCCGCAGGTAGTTAGCACAGTGGAAAAGATGCTGACGCAGTCTTGGCCGGCTTATGAGGGCTACACCGGTCCGCTGGGAATGCAGACCCTTACCGACATCACCGGCAGCCACTACGGGCCCAACATCGAATCGAGCGAAAACAATGGATGGGGACAGTGGCATCGCGCCGATCATGATGGCGTGGGCATGGACCGAACCGTGGCCACTGGAACCGGCTATACGGGCCAGTACCCGGCGGATGTTGCCAAGCTCTACGAGTCGCTGCTCACCTGCCCCGATGAGCTGCTGCTCTTCTTTCATCACGTGCCGTACAACTTCCATCTTCAATCGGGCAAGACGGTCATTCAGCAAATCTACGACAGCCACTACGACGGCGCCGCGCAGGCCGCCGACCTGGTGGAGGAATGGAAGACCCTGAAAAGCCGGATTGACCCCGCACTCTACAATGACGTGCTGGCCCGGCTTGAGTACCAGGCTGGACATGCGATTGTGTGGCGCGACGCCATTGTGCAGTATTTCTTCAAGCTGACTGGCATTGCCGACGATGGGGGGCGGGCAGGCCACTATCCTGGGCGCATGGAAGCGGAAGACGCGCGTCTATCGGGCTACAAGGTAATCGAAGTAACTCCGTGGGAAGACGCTTCCGGGGGCAAGGCGGTGATTTGCGGCGATCTTACACCCATTTCCAATCGCTCGGAAGGGTCCAATGCGGCAGCAGGGACAACTTCCGCAGCCGCGCCGACCCCACACGCCGCCTGCTCCGCCGAGTGGACCTACACTGGCGCATCGGGCCGCTTCAACCTCGCCGCGCAGTACTTCGATTTGCAAGGCGGCACAGCGCATTTCTCGCTCTACGTGAACGGCCTTGCCGCCGCGTCATGGGCCGCAGACGCTATGCTGCCATCGAGACGGCCAAACGGGGACAACTCCACCCGCAAAACACTTCTGAACGTAGAGCTGAACCCCGGCGACGTTATTCGCATCGACGGAGCGCCGGATGGAGCAGACCCCGCGGCGCTGGACTACATCGAATTGTTGCCGGTCGCTCACGCACCATAGAATTGGGCGACCTTTCGCAATCGTGCGACAACTTCATCGCACCACAATAGGCGACCACAACAACTCCGCGTTTTTCGGTTTTCTGATGGGGCACAGAGTTCTACAATTCCCTGAGATCCCCTTCTTGCCTATTGTGACAGTCTGACCGAACAGCCGGAGCCACCGCATGCCAACCAATTTTCGTCTATTTGGATCGGCGCATATCGCCATCCTTTGTGCGGTTCCTGTTCTTGTGGCCATGCTCGCGGCGGTGCAGCGAAGGCTCTCGCCGGGGTTCAAAGGCGTGCGAATCGGCTTGGCGATTGTGCTGCTGGCGGATTCAGCGCTGTATTACGGGTTCCTGGCCGCGCACGGCCAGCTTACCTTTCCCGAGCGTGTTCCCCTGGAGCTTTGCGATGCATCGCGGTTTCTTATCATCGTGGCGCTGTTCACTCTCAATCGGGCGGTATTCGATCTGGCTTACTATGGCGCATTGGCCGGAGCCACAATGGCGCTGCTCACGCCGAACCTGCTGGAACGCTTTCCTTCCTTTTCGACGGTCCAGTTCTTTGTTGACCACGGCCTGATTGTGGCTGCCGTTCTCTATCTTGCATGGTCAAGACAAGCGAGACCCCGACCGGGGTCTGCCGTGAGGGCAATGCTATTCCTGAACATTTATGCCGCAATTGTGGGGACATTCGACTTCATCTTCAAGACAGACTATATGTACCTGCGCGCCAAGCCTCAGAACGCGTCTCTTCTCGACGTTCTTGGACCATGGCCCTGGTATATCGCAGCTGCGGAATGCGTTGCGCTCGGCATATTCCTTTTGCTGTATCTTCCGTTCTGGCAACGCCGTGGGACGACGGCTTCTTGAAGAGCACAGGGCCGGCGCTGAAGAATGACGCCCGGTCTTTCCGGGTCTCTATTCCCTGATCCTCGTTTTCTCAACCTCAACCAGCGTTGAATAAAACGTCGCTCCGGCGCCGATATCGGTTAGCCGCTCGCTGGTCAGGGCGTTCACGTTTGCACCTCCTGCGCTCAGCTTCGCCCAGTCCAGCTTGCCGGCCACCACGCCTGCGGGCAGGCTCGCGTTCATCAGCGCACTCAGCGTGAGAGATCCGCGGTCGTTCCAGATTCGCACCGCGTCGCCGTCCGCAATTCCGCGCGCTTCGGCGTCCCTTGGATGTATCTCCAGCCTCTGACTCGTGCGGGCTTCCATCTTCCGGTGGCCATCGAGGTTGGCAAACGTGGTGTTCATGTAGTTATCGGCCTTGCGGCTTAGAAACTCGAGAGGAAATCGCTTGGCGGCTGCACCCCAACGGGATTCGGTTGGCGGAATAAATCCCGGCAGTGGATCAAGCCCCTGCGCCGCCAGCGTTTCAGAATAGAACTCGACCTTGCCCGACGGCGTGGGAACCAGCCCGGAGGTGAACGGCTGGAATGGCCGCGTTTCCGCATCGCGATGAAAGCTTAGTGGAATGTGCCCTTGTTGTTCAAGGTCTTCAAAGGTTATGTGCTCCATGCCCGCGATCGACGAGCGGCCATCGTCCCCAATCGCCAGAGCCTGGCGGATCATCTGCTCCGGCGTATCGTTGAAGCACTCCTCTTGAAAACCCATGCGGTGGGCCATTTGGCCGAAGAGCCACACGTTCGAGCGCGCTTCGCCGGGTGGCTCGATGGCTTGTCTGGAGAGTTGCACAAAGTAGTGGCCATAGGCGCCCTGAATATCGTTGTGTTCGAGAAACGTAGTGGCGGGGAGAATGTAGTCGGCATAATCCGTGGTGTCGGTAAAGAACTGCTCGTGCACCACGGTGAACAGGTCTGGCCTCTCCATTCCGCGGCGGACGGCGTTGTGGTTTGGAGCCACCGCGCCGGGATTCGAGTTATAGACGAAGAGCGCCTTCACAGGCGGACCGTCTTCCGCGTCCGGGCGCTGACCAAGCTCGGTGAGGGCCTGACCCAGCGCCGACATGTTCACGGCGCGCGCCAACCGGCCGAGCGGCGAAGCCAGCGCCAGGTCAGGACGGCGTAACGCATCCTCGTCGAACTCGAACGCGCCGGATGTGGAGAGTACGGCGCCGCCGCCACGATATTTCCAAGCCCCCGTCAAAGCTGGAAGCATGGCTATGGCCCTTACTGCCGTTCCGCCGTTCTGGGACCGCTGCACGCCGTAATTCATGCGCAGCGCCGCGGGCTTTGTGGTTGCGTACTCGCGAGCCAGTTGCTCAACCTCGGCAGCGGTCATGCCGGTCCACGCCGACACACGTTCCGGCGTATATTCGCGCACCCGTTCGGCAAGCTGCGCAAACCCGTGCGTCATTTCGTCGATGTAGGCACGGTCTTCGAGCCCCTCGTTGAGGATCACCTGCATCATTCCCAGCGCCAGCGCGCCATCTGTGCCGGGGCGGATAGCGATGTGCCAGTCGGCCAGAGCGGCCGTACGTGTGCGGTAGGGATCGATGACGATGAGACGCGCACCGTTGCGCCGCGCCTGCTCGACAAATGGCCACAGGTGTACGTTGTTGCCGTGGATGTTTGCGCCCCACGCCAGCACCAGCTTCGCCATGCGGAAGTTCTCTGTCGGGGTGCCGAGCTTTTTGCCGTATACAAGGTTCCACGCTACGCCGCCCGCTTCAGAACAAATGGTGCGATCCAACTGGCTGGCGCCAAGGCGGTGAAAAAACCGGCGGTCCATTGAGCCATAGCCGAGCTTACCGATGGTGCCCGCGTAACTGTAAGGCAGGATCGACTCTGGACCGAAACGCTCCGCAGTCTCCTTTAGTCGCTCTGCAAGCACGGTCAGCGCTTCGTCCCACGAAATGCGCTCGAAGGCCTCGTGTTCGCGTCCTCTTTGGAGCGGCCCTTTGGCGACTCCCGCCTTGCGCCGCAGCGGGTAGAGAATTCTCTCCGGTGCATAGACGCGATCGAGGTACTTGGCCACCTTGCCGCACAGAAAGCCCTGCGTAACCGGATTCGCGGGGTCGCCTGCTACCTTGACGGCACGTCCTTCCGCATTCACTGTTACCAGCACGCCGCAGGAGTCGGGGCAATCGTGCGAGCATACGGTGTGAACGATGCGAAATGGGGAAGACGCCGGGGCCGCGGACATGCTGCCATTGTAAGCTGTATGCGGAGGAATTCAGATGCGAAGCTTCCTGGTGATTCTTGTATTGGCATGTGGCGGATGGGCGGCGCAAGGGCAAACCGGCGACGAGGCGGCGATTCGAGCGGCGATCGCAGCGCAGGCCGCAGCGTGGAACAATGCCGATATTCCAACCTTCATGCAGACCTATGAGGATTCGCCGGAGACCACCTTCATTGGCTCGCATGTGCGCAAGGGCTATGGGCCGATTCTCGATAGCTACAAAAAGAACTACACAACGCAGGAACAGATGGGAACGCTGACTTTCAATGACTTGGAAGTGAGGCTGCTGCCCGGCTCGTGCGGCAAGGCGGAGTATGCGGTGGTCACGGGAGCGTTTCACCTGGAGCGGACTGCGAAGGGCGCGGCGACGAAGGACGACGGCATATTTTCATTGGTGTGGCGGAAGGGTCAGCATGGCTGGAAGATTGTGCTCGACCACACGAGTTGAATGCTCCTGTACACTGGACGGGTTATGAACTGCCTGTTTTGCAAGATCATTGACGGAAGCATTTCCTCGAAAGCCGTCTACCAGGACGAGCAATGTTATGCGTTTGCGGACATTCACCCGCAGGCTCCGGTGCATGTGTTGATTGTGCCGCGGGAACATATCATCTCGCTCGCCGATGTCAATGACGCAGACAAGCCGCTGCTCGGTCACCTTGTTTCCGTGGCGGCGGAGATCGCGTGCGCCAACCGCCTCGGCAAAGGCTATCGCGTTGTAGTCAACACCGGCGCGGATGGCGGGCAGACTGTGGATCATCTCCACTTGCATTTGCTGGGCGGACGGCAGTTGACGTGGCCACCAGGATGAGCTGTGAGCACGGCAATAATAAGGGCGCTTCCGTTGTGGGAGCGCCCTTTTATGCTTCCGGTCTGAAGTAATCAATCAACTCGGTTCAAAGCCCGCTACTTGGGCGATCAAAAGAGCTGGCAACTTACAACTGAACACTTACAGCTGCTTCCTAAACGGGCTGCTGGTAGTACTCTTCTTCCTCTTCCAAACCATAGCGGCGGAGCAGGTTCGGCAGGCTCTGCGAAAAGGCCGAGCGCGGCATCACTGTGTCGCAACCAGCTTCAATCGCCTTGAGCTTGAGATCGCCCTGGAGATGGTTAAGAAAGCCAATGATC
>Ga0302266_10000598_pt1 | contig 35884 bp, 40 predicted proteins | sample III_Bog_E1_2_FD_194559 | JGI IMG/M metagenome (GOLD analysis project Ga0302266, IMG submission 194559) | Peat permafrost microbial communities from Stordalen Mire near Abisko, Sweden - III_Bog_E1_2 | ecosystem: Environmental > Terrestrial > Soil > Wetlands > Peat | place: Sweden: Abisko...
AAACCTGCTCAGCTCACCCGGCCCCACGCCAAACAATTATCTCTACCGAGGAGAACAGTACGACCCCGACTTGGGCCTCTACTACCTCCGCGCCAGATATTACAATCCAACGACCGGCAGATTCCTCAGCCGCGATCCAGAAGACGGGGATGCCTTCGATCCCACAACTCTACATAAGTACCTCTATGCCAGCGGTGACCCGGTCAATGGAATGGATCCGCGCGGACGAGAAGTCTATATCGAATATAGATATAACCTCGCCATAATTAAATACGGAACATACGCTGCGCTTACCGGAGTGGCGGTCGAGATTGCATGTTGGTTTATTGAGACTGCAGAAGGGAATAGGGCAGCCTCAGAGGCGGCAGCACATGGAAAGGGTGCTACAGTGCAGGCCTATCACGAAGGTATTCACTGCGGCGGCGATCAGCATCCAGCTCCTGGAAGCACCCAACACCCTGAGACGACTGAACCTAGCGGCGCCCAACAGGGTATCACCATATCGGGTCCTCCCGTGGCAGGTCGATGAAACAGGGAGCAATAGATAACTTGCAAACTCGCGAAAATCATGCTTGAAGGTTAATAAAATGTCATCATTCTGGAAAGTTTTAGCCGCTGTCATATGCGCGTTCGTGATATGTGGAACGACGATTCTTTGGCGAATACATGAAGAAAGAGCACATGAGGCGAGGCTCGTTCAGGCAGCGAGTGTGTGCCGCCTAGCTGCCGCGAAGGGCGACGCACAGGCCCAATACAGTCTTGGCAACATCTACTATGACGGTGAAGGGGTACCCCAAGACTATGTCCAGGCAACGCTGTGGTACCGCGAATCAGCCGAGCAGGGTTACGCAAAAGGTCAATACGATCTTGGCTACATGTATCACTATGGTCATGGAGTTTCGCAAGACTACGCCGAAGCAGCCCGCTGGTATTGCAAAGCAGCAGACCAGGGCGATGCGCGCGCTCAGGTCAATCTTGCTCTCTTGTATTACTACGGCAAAGGTGTCGCTCGGGATTATGCCAAGGCCGTGAACTGGTATAGAAAAGCTGCTGATCAGAGTGATGCCAAGGGTGAAGATGGTCTGGGGCTCATGTATTACCGAGGCCAGGGAGTGCAGCAGAACTACGCCGAGGCTGCTCGCTGGTACCGGAAAGCTGCTGACCAAGGCCTGGCTAAGGCTCAATACGATCTTGGGATTTTGTACTACTACGGTCAAGGCGTATCGGCGAACGGTACTGAGGCGAATCGCTGGTTCTATAAAGCCGCCGATCAAGGAAACATGGATGCGCAACACGCCGTTGGCCACGAGCTGACAATATTTAGAAAGCTTGATCTCTCGATCCAGTTTTTCGCGGGCATTTTGATTTTGCTGGGTTTTTTCCTGTCGGGAAGGAGACGATGGGATCATCAAGGAGGAATTGCAGCGGTGACGGGGATTCTGTGCATCTTGGCCGCCGGCCTGAGCTGGTATGGATATGCCCACTATATGATCCGGAACCTACTTTATGGGTTCAATATGTTCACCGCGTTCAAATGGGCGCTGGATGCAGTCTTGATCATGTTGTTCGTCTATATTGTGCGACCAAGGAAAAAGGCGGTTGAGCAGGCGGGTGGCTCAGGTCTGACTAACCCAAAATGATTGGGTGGCCCATGTCTGGATTTTCAGACATGGGAGACCACGTCACTGGGCCTTCGTTTTCCCGTCCGTCCTCGTCCCGTCCAGCATCGTAAAGCCCGCGCTGCTTCGCATCGGCTTGACTGACGCCTGCGCTGCGGGTGGTTCCCAGAGATGAGAAGAATGTCTTCTTCTCTGTTCTCACGAGAACAGGAGCAACTCTTTTCCTTAGCGGCTCAATCTCATCCTGCCTCGGCGTGGGAGTGTGCGGTGCTGCCAGCCAGCGAGTTGATAAGCCGGATGACGGCCCGCTGATCCTTGGTCGGCAGCGTGGCCATGCGCTGGAATCTCTTCCATAGCCGCTGTTCCTCGGGGCGCTCTCGTCCTGCGGGCGTGGCGGGCTGTATGCCGAGCAGTTCGTCGGTAGAGACCTCAAGGACCTGGGCGAGCGTGATGAGCGCCGGGGCAGGCGGGAACTCGGCTTCAATCTCGTAGTAAGAGATGGCTCTCTGGGTCATGCCGGTAGCCTTGGCAAGCTGGACCTGAGTGAGGCCGCGCGTTTGCCGGAAAGTGACGAGGCGTTGGCCGAATGCGTTCTGCGAAGGCTTCTTGGCTGGCATGACAGGGCTAATTGTAAGGTGCATTTTTTGGCTCTCCCTGATCCCGCTGCGAGTATACACGCAATCCGTGTATACTCGCGAACGGTATAAGAAATGCAAAATCCTGAGAATAGTTCTTGACAGGTTTTTTGCAGAGGGAGGGTTCAATGGCGCGAATCCCAGAATCCGAAGTCGAGCGGCTAAAGAAAGAAATCTCTGTGCAGCGGTTGGCCGAGGCGCGGGGCGTGAAGCTGACGCGGCACGGAGCCGACCTTCTGGGCAAGTGCCCCTTCCATGACGACCGGACGCCTTCGCTGGTTATCACTCCGGCTAAAAATCTCTGGCACTGCCTGGGCGCCTGCAACGCGGGCGGCGACGTGATCGAGTGGGTGATGCGGGCCGAGGGTGTGAGTTTCCGCCATGCGGTGGAGTTGCTTCGATCCGACCATCTTCCCTCGGCGGCTTCTCCAATCCAGCCGGTGAAGCAGAGCACGGTTCCGAAGTTGCCGCCGCCGGTGGCGCGGGAGGCGGACGACCGGGCGCTGCTGTTGCAGGTGGTGGGCTACTACAACGAGGCGCTGAAACAATCGCCGGAGGCGTTGCGGTATCTGTCCTCGCGCGGCCTCCAGTCTTCGGAGATCATCGACCGTTTCCGGCTTGGCTTCGCCAACCGGACGCTGGGTTATGGACTTGAAGGAAAGAACCGCATCGCCGGCGCGGAGATGCGCGGACGGTTGCAGCGGCTGGGCATCCTGCGAGAGACCGGCCACGAGCACTTCAACGGCTCGGTAGTCGTGCCGGTGTTCAATGCTTCCGGCGAAGTGGTCGAGATATACGGGCGGAAGATCACGCCGAGGCTGCGCGAGGGGACACCGCTGCACCTGTATCTCAAGGGCGAGCATCGGGGCGTGTGGAACGAAGAAGCTCTCATCGCATCGAAAGAGATCATCCTCTGCGAGGCGTTGATCGACGCGCTGACGTTCTGGGTTGCGGGTTTCCGCAACGTGACGGCCAGCTACGGCGTGAACGGCTTCACGGCGGACCATCGCGCGGCCTTCGCCCAGCACGGCACCGAGCGCGTCTACATCGCCTACGACCGCGACGAGGCGGGAGACAAAGCCGCCGCGAAGCTGGCTGAGGAGCTGATCGAGATGGGGATCGAGTGCTTCCGGGTGCAGTTCCCCAAGGGCATGGATGCGAACGAGTATGCCTTGAAGGTGACGCCAGCGGCGAGGAGCTTGGGTGTGTTGCTCAATAAGGCGACATGGTTGGGCAAGGGGCAACGTGCGGCAGCGCCGGAGCCAGAGATCGAGCCACTGCCAGCGGAAGCAAAAGCAGCAGCTAAAGAAGAAAAGATCGAGGACGACGCGCCGGAGCCAATCGCGGAGACCAGACCCGCTGTTGGAGCACCGATGGAAGAGGTTTTTTCCTTAGCTGCTGCGCTTGAGCCGGTTGCGCCGACAGGGCCGGAGCCATCCACGGCAGCGCCCGCGCCGAGCATAGACGTTCCCGTCGAGATACGTGGCGAAGACATCTTCATCCAGCAGGGCGACCGCCGGTACCGCATCCGTGGCCTGAATAAAAATCTGAGCTACGAACTGTTGAAGGTTAATGTTCTTGTCTCCGGCATGACTCCGCACGGAGAATCGGCCTTCCATGTGGACACGCTGGACCTTTACTCGGCGCGGCAGCGCAGCGTCTTTACGAAGCAGGCGGCGGAGGAACTGGGCATCAAGGAAGAGGTGTTGCGCCGCGACCTGGGCCGGGTGCTGTTGAAGCTGGAAGAGCTACAGGACGAGCAGATCAAAAAGGCTCTGGAGCCGGAGAATAAAGAGGTTGAGATCGGCCCGGAGGATAGGGCGGCAGCACTGGAGCTGCTGCGCGATCCGAAGTTGCTCGACCGCATCGTCGAGGACTTCGCGCGGTGCGGCATGGTGGGCGAGGAGACGAACAAGCTCGTCGGCTATCTGGGCGTCGTCTCGCGGCATCTGGATACGCCGCTTGCGGTGATCGTGCAGTCGTCGTCCGCCGCTGGCAAAAGCTCGCTCATGGAGGCGGTACTCGCGTTCCTGCCCGACGAGCAGCGGGTTCAATACTCCGCGATGACCGGGCAATCTCTCTTCTACATGGGCGAGACCGACCTCAAGAATAAGGTACTGGCCATCGTCGAAGAGGAGGGAGCGCACAGCGCGTCCTACGCCTTGAAGCTGTTGCAGAGTGAAGGTGTGTTGACCATCGCCAGCACCGGCAAAGACCCGGCGACGGGCCGCCTGACGACCCATCAATATCGCGTCGAAGGCCCGGTGATGATCTTCCTGACGACGACGGCGATCCAGTTGGACGAGGAGCTACTGAATCGCTGCCTTGTCCTCTCCGTCAATGAAGAGCGGGAGCAGACGCGGGCGATCCACCGCGTGCAACGCGAGGCGCAGACGCTCGAAGGCTTGCTCAAACGCCGCGACCGGAGTTCGATCCTCGCAGTCCACCGCAACGCACAGCGTCTCTTGAAGCCCATGTACGTTGCGAACCCTTACGCGCGCGAGTTGACCTTCCACGACAACCAGACGCGGACGCGGCGCGACCACATGAAGTATCTGACTCTCATCCGCACAATCGCTCTGTTGCATCAGCATCAGCGTCCACGCAAGACGGTCGATCACAGAGGCCGACCGGTTGAGTACATCGAGGTCACCATCTCCGACATAGCCGTCGCCAACCGTCTCGCGCACGAGGTGCTGGGCCGTTCGCTCGACGAGCTTCCGCCGCAGACGCGGCGTCTGCTCATGGCCGTCGATGAGATGGTCACAGCCGAGTGTGAGCGGCAGAAGATGGAACGCTCCGACTACCGCTTCTCGCGCCGCGATGTTCGCGCGTACACCGGCTGGGGAGACACACAGTTGAAGATCCATCTGCACCGGCTGGAAGAGCTGGAGTACCTGCTCATCCATCGCGGCGGCCGAGGCCAGAGCATCGTCTACGAGCTGATCTTCACGCGCCCGAAGGACGGCGGCAAGCCCACGCTGCCCGGCCTGATCGAGATCGACAAGCTGAAGGAGTGAGTACGACGAAAAGAAGTCGGGGGTTGATGCTGAGAAGTCGGGGTCAAGTCGGGGCCAAGTCGGCCCCAAGTCGGTGGGGTGTCGGGGTAGCTAAAACACCACTCTAGCCAATATCCATGCGGGTTCTATACGAATCCGTCAACGAGCACGAAAAAGCACATATACGGGGCGCAGCAAAATCCACTTCGTCGTAACCCTATCGAAAGGAGGTACAGTAATGGCCCGCATCGTCAAACCGCGCAAGCAGCGCATACCACCGAGCACACCGTTACAGGCCATGCTCGAAGAGTACATCGAGTCTCTGGCCGTGAAGGGTTTTACCGACGACACGCGCCATGTGCGCCGCGAGCATCTGAGCCTGTTCGAGCGTTGGGCAATGGAGCGCGGCCTGACCGAGCCGGTCGAAGTCACGCGGCCCGTGCTCGAACGCTATCAGCGTTATCTCTTCCACTACCGCAAGAAGGATGGCTGTCCGCTGAGCTTCGCCAGCCAGCACTCGCGGCTGTCGCCCTTGCGCTCATGGTTCCGGTGGATGACGCGGCAGAACTACTTGCTGCATAACCCGGCCTCAGAGATCGAGCTTCCTAGGTTGCCGAAGCCGCTGCCGCGTGTGCTGACGGCTTCGGAGGCCGAGATCGTTCTTCAACAGCCGGAGGTCGGCGATCCCGTGGGGCTGCGCGACCGGGCGATGCTGGAGGTGTTTTACTCGACCGGGATGCGGCGCACGGAGTTGGTCAACCTCAAACTCTACGACGTGGACCGCGCGGCGGGCATCGTGACCATCCGCGAGGGCAAGGGCCGGAAGGACCGCGTGATCCCCATCGGCGAGCGCGCCGTCGCGTGGCTGGACAAGTATCTCGACCAGGCGCGGCCACAACTGGCCACCGAGCCGGACGACATGACTCTGTTCCTGACCGTGCAGGGCGAACCGCTGGGGCGCACGACGTTGAGCTACGTCATCCGGCAATACGTCGAGGCGGCGCAGATCGGCAAGCGCGGAGCCTGCCATCTCTTCCGCCACACGATGGCTACGTTGATGCTTGAAGGCGGCGCAGACATCCGCTTCATCCAGCAGATGCTCGGCCATGCCCGGCTCGACACGACGCAGATTTACACGCACGTCTCGGTACGGATGCTCAAGCAAATCCACTCGGCAACCCATCCGGCGGCACAGCTCAAGCACGGCGCGGAAGGCCCCGCAGAAGCCGTCCAGACCGCCGTGCTTGCTCAGTCTGTTCCCGGCCAGCCCCAGACTGTTCCCGGCCAGATGTGGCCCGGTGTTCCGGCCTCGACAGCCGAGCAACTCTTCGCCACGCTTGACGCCGAATCCGAAGAAGAAGAAAGTTCCTGATCTTCTTCTTTTAGTAGCTTCTTTTAATAGCTGCTGTTTTTAAAAGCTAGCCGCTAAGAAAAAACCGAATGGAGGTATCATCTTGAGTATGGCAACAATCCACATCTCGGAAGCCGACGCCGTCCGCGACTTCGCTGGACTAATGGCGCATGTCCGCTTAGGCGCGGAGGTCGTCATCGAATTTGAAACGCGCGCCGTGGCTGTCGTGCGTCCCGCCGTTCCCTCTGGCCCCGGTCGCCTGCTCTCCGAAGTCATCGCAGCCGCCGAGACTCGCGGTTCTTCGGCTGTGCTCGATGGCAGCTTCGCCCACGATCTGGAAGAGGTTATCAATAGCCATCGTGAGCCGTTGAATCCTCCGGCATGGGACTGAATCGAATGGGCCTGATACTGGACTCCAGCGTAGTAATCGCCGCCGAGCGTCAACACGAAACCGTGGCGCAACTGTTGCGGCGAATCGCATCGACCGTAGGCGACCAACGGGTCGCGCTCTCTTCCGTGGGACTCACCGAGTTGGTTCACGCGACCTATCGCGCGCCGAACCCCGTTCTGCGCCAGAACCACGAGCGTTTTATCGCCGATCTTCTGGCCGACATGGAAGTGGTTCCCTACGCCAAAGCAACGGCGTTGCTGGCCGGGAAGATCGACGGGGAGCAACGCGCTCAGGGCGTGACTATCCCCTTCGTCGACCTGCTAATCGGAGTCACGGCGCTGGAGCATGGCTACACCGTGGCGACTGTCAATCTCCGCCACTTCCGTCTCATCCCCGGCCTCGAAATCATCCCCTTCTGACGGCCAGCGGCTAAAGAAAAAACTCTCTCCCAAAAATGTCCCATCAATCCCGCGTGCGCGGCTGGCGCTTCCATCGCCGGTAAGCCGTCCCGGAATGTTCTTCCCTTAGCCGCCGTCCTTGGCCGCTGACCCGGCCCGCATCAGGCCCCCTGATCCGCCACGAATCCCAGGCCGATGCTGACTCCAGGCAGCCTCCGATCCGTGCCGCAAGCCGTCACCGATCCGGTTCCCCATCCCACCAAAGTGTGCTGGCAATCCGTCCCGCAAGCCGTACAATCAGGCCAACCATGCAGCCAGCCCCAAGCACGTCGCTTGCGCCGCCGCCCATCCCTGCAATGCCGCAGCTAAGCGAAAAACCGCATCAGGGGTTCGCAACTAAAAAAACAGCCTTGCATCCGGCGTCGAGCGTCCCTAACTTTAGGGTTACACTAGGGTTGCGAGCGGTGGTGGTTGAAAACGGCGTCAGGGAAATCTACAGCGCCAGATACTACAATCCCGCCACAGGACGGTTCCTCAGCCGCGACCCAGAAGACGGCAAGCCTCGTCTTCCCGCGACGTTGCACAAGTATCTATATGTGGGCGGCGATCCAGTCGATGGAGTGGATCCGACAGGCAGGGCTACTTATACAAATCCGGCGAATCAGACGTTCGGCGGTGCCCTAACGGAATACGCCGGTCTAGCGCTAGATTCCCTCAATCGAGCGACTTTCTTTGTACAGAGTACACTTCCAGAATGGTTAGGTACCGTGGAGGGGAAGATCGCGGTGGGCGAGGCCCTCTTAGCTCTTGGCGCAGTGGAACAGATCGTCTGTGAAGTAGAGCCTGGCTGTAGCCCAACGCCTAGTTTGCCTAATGGCGCTCCAGGAACCGGCGCAGCCTACCCGGTTATTCCATTCACACCTGGACAGGTAACAGGTCAAGATCTGACAGATACGTTAGATAGGCCTTTCTGACATGCGATACCAGCGCAACCTCATGATCGTCGTGACATCTATCGCCATTGGCTGCACAGTAGCCATAGCTGTCTCTATCCAAAAGGTTAGAAAGAGAAGCGAACTCGCGCAACAAGTCAAGAAAACTACGCTCAAAGCACAAGCAGGAGATCAATTATCCGAGGTAGCATTGAGCAGGATGTATTACTACGGCAGTGGTCTGCCGCAGTCATATTCGGAAGCGTTCCTTTGGAGTTCCAAGGCTGCGGGACAGGGAAATGCGCAGGCGGAGTATGACCTCGGAATATTATACGAACGAGGTCGAGGTGTGCCGCAAGACTTACCGGAGGCGTTCCACTGGTATCAGAGGGCAGCGATTCAGGGGCACGCGTGGGCAGAGGAAAGTCTAGGCAGCCTCTATTACCAAGGGCATGGGGTTGGAAAAGATCCAACGCAGGCCATTAGTTGGTACCGGAAAGCCGCCGATAACGGAGTAGCGCGAGCCCAGTATTTTCTCGGGTATATATATCAGTACGGACTAGTGGGCCAAAAAGATGATGTTGAGGCTAGAGCTTGGTATGAGAAGGCGTCAGCTCAAGGTGACGAGTCGGCTGAACGTGCACTCGGCCTGAGAGGTGAAGGATTGCACGGAAGAGAGGTAGTGGTACTTGCTCTAATCGCTTTGGCGTGGTTGCGAGTCGCAAGTTATTGTCTGTCTTCGAAGCGACCAATGGAGTGGTTAGGCCCAACCATGGCCGTTGTCTGCGGTTTAGCATATGTGGTCATGAACGTCTATGGTGCGTATTCTGGATTTCGCTCCTTTAGAGCATTCGATATTTTTCAACTGATTGAGAATGTAGCTGCAGGGATTGCGATGGGAATGGTTGTCTATTTCTTTGCGAGCGTCGCGAAATTTGCACGGGTGATGTTGGGGGCGATAGTAGCAGGATTTATAGCAGTTGCCTGCCTTGTGCTAAGCCACGGACCCCGGTTCTCTGGTGTACATAGTCCGAAGATAGTTTTTACTCTCGGCGGGATTTTCCTTGGTATTGCGATCCCCGTCGGTACGTTCTGTATGTCACGCTCCAAGTCCTAGGAACTTGTTGAAAAACGATTACACGAGGACGAAAGGGCACTTTGGCGGGTGGCCCAGGTCTGACTAACCCAAAATGATTGGGTGGCCCATGTCTGGATTTTCAGACATGGGAACCGCAACCCTACACTTACGATTCGAGGTCTACGCCTATGACGACCGCCGCGATTTTCGCAACACGAGAAGTTTCGTGGCGGCCATCGTTCTATCGCGGCGAACAGTTCGACTCAGACTTAGGCCTCTACTATCTCCGCGCCAGATACTACAACCCAGTGACCGGTCGATTCCTGAGCCGCGATCCAGAGGACGGAAAGATACTCGACCCTGCAACCTTACACAAGTACCTCTACGCCAGCGGCGATCCCGTGAATAGCCTTGATCCAACAGGGCGGGATACCACCATAACGAAGCCGAAAGGGGGGTTGGGCGGAGCAATAGGAGAATGGGCAGATCTCGTGCAGAACATTGCACTTTACTTAGGAACTTTACAGGCAATGCCTCCTTGGTATTTTAATACGCCCCGGAACGGGGCTCTCGCATTAGCTGGCATAGCTGTCATGGAACAATTTGTTGCGGTAACCTGCGACTTTGAGTCATTAATTCAGTCGATGGAAGTAATGGCTGGAACTAGAAAAGAGGCTCCCATAAGTTGCGATCAGCTATAAAATACCGTTCCGTAATGAGGATACAATTACTCCGAACGCTAATCAGATTTACCGCCGTGCATGGATCTACAAATTAATGGATCGAGAGATTTGTCAAATTCGTATCCAATTGATCGGATGTAACAGAGTGGTGTTCCCATGAGATCGTCTTGGAAAATCGCAGCGTCAGTTGTGTGTGCCACCGTAATTGGTGGTGCAGTAATCACTTGGCATTTACACAAGGCGAAGGAGAATGAACGGCTGGTTGAGGATGTGCGGGCATCTCGCGTGGGTGCTGATCATGGTGACGCTATTGATGAGCTCAGACTCGGCAGTATGTATTACTCGGGCCAAGGGCTACCGCAGGACTACACCGAGGCTCTCCGTTGGTACCGCAAAGCAGCAGATCAGGGCGAAGCAAGGGCTCAATGCAGCTTGGGCTCAATGTATTACGACGGTAGAGGAGTACCGCAGGACAGCGCCGAGGCGGTTCGCTGGTATCGTTTGGCAGCTGAACTGGGTCTAGCGAAAGCCCAATAAGAACTCGGCTACATGTATTACTACGGCCAAGGGGTACCAGAGGATCGCACCGAGGCTGATCGTTGGTATCGCAAGGCAGCCGATCAAGATTATGAGCAAGCTCAACGTGTTCTGTAAGCGTTTGGTGTTCCCATCTGGAGTGGGAGGGGCTTGCTGTTTGAAGATGTTGGCATGGAGAGATTGGGCGAGGTTGGAAGCGTGGTACGGGTTCGGCGATCTGTGGCGGAGAAGCGTCGGATTGTTGAGTTGACGTTGCAGCCAGGAACGAGCGTGGCGCGAGTGGCACAAGCCGAGGGCGTGAACTCGCATCAGGTCTTTCAGTGGCGGCGGGCCTATCGCAACGGAGAGCTTTCTGACGCGGGAGAACCGGCGACCGCCTTGTTGCCGGTTGTGATGGCCAGGGCCGGTTTTGAAGAAGCGATTGGATCATCTGAGAAGCCGACTGAAGAGCATGTGCCATCGGGGGCGATTCACATCGAGTTGCCGGGGCGAGCCACGATCACAGTGGAGCACGGTGCGGACCGTGCGGCGCTGCAAGCGATTCTGGAGAGTTTGCGCCGGTGATCGAGCTGCGTACAGGAACACGCATATGGATCGCGGCGGGCGTGACCGATATGCGGCGCGGCTTTCCGGGGCTGAGTGCGCAAGTGCAGATGATCCTCAAGCAGCAGCCATTCTCTGGACACGTCTTTGTTTTTCGCGGGCGCAGAGGCGACACGATCAAGATTTTGTGGGCCGATGAAGACGGTCTGTGTCTGTTTGCGAAGCGGCTTGAGCGCGGGCGATTCATCTGGCCGCAAGCTAAAGAAGGAACGGTTTCTCTGACGCGGGCGCAACTGTCGATGCTGATGGAAGGCATCGATTGGCGCAGGCCGGAGAGAACCTGGACGCCGCAGATGGCAGTGTGAGTTAACTATGTGATTCTCCTGTAAACATGCGACTTTTGTGGATATTCTATTGCCGTATTTATGGCATACTGCGGTCATGGTTTCCACCACTCTCGCCGATCTCGATCAACTGGACATCGAAGCCTTGAAGGCCTTGATCGTTGAGCAGCAAGTGCAACACCTGGAGACGCTCTCTTCGAAGACTCAACAGATCGAACATCTGAAGTTGGTCATCGAAAAGCTGCGTCGCATGCTCTTCGGCGCGAAGAGCGAGAAGATCTCCATCCAGCTTGAGCAACTCGAACTACAGTTGGAGGAGACTGAGTCCGCGCAGGCTGCCGATGAAGTGAGCACGGAGCGGGCGGCCGTTGCGACGAAGCTCAAGCCATCGCGTAAGCCGCTGCCAGCGCACCTTCCACGCGAAGTGATAACTCATCATCCTGAGCACGACTGCTGCCCCGATTGTGGCGGGCAGTTGCGCAACTTCGGCGAGGACGTGGCCGAAGTTCTGGAGTATATTCCGGCCAACTTCAAGGTCATTCGTCATGTGCGCCCGAAGTTTGCCTGCACCCAGTGTGAGCATGTTGTCGAAGCTCCAGCGCCATCCCGTGTGATTGAACGCGGCCTTGCTGGACCGGGATTATTGGCGCATGTGCTCGTTGCAAAATATGCCGATTATGTTGGCTTCGCGATTATGTGACGCTCGGCCTTGGGAAGGGCGTAAACAGCGGGCTTTTCGGAGCCGAACGTCACATAACTGCGGGCTAGATTTGAGCGAGGAAGGACATGAGATCGGGGTCTTCGCCCCAGCGTTTTAGCGATCGTTTGCTCTTCACTGCGCACAAGCCAAGAGCTTTGGCTTTCATCTCAAGATCAGTTTCAGCGTAGATGTTGGTGGTGTTGATAGAGACGTGGCCGAGCCAAGCACGGATGGTATTGATGTCGACACCTGCACGAAGAAGATGCGTCGCGGTCGTGTGGCGGATGGTGTGTGGGCCGATCCGTTTCTTGTGCATGTCCGGCACACGGCTCATGGCGGCGTGCGCATATCGCGTCACGATCTCATGGATGCCGAAGCGAGTGAGCGGCTCCGAGCGACGATTGAGGAACACGCGCTCCTTGCCATCCCGCCCGGCAACGAGGTTCTTCAGCGTCACGGTTGTGGATGCCCAGAGCGGACAGATACGAACTTTGCCGCCTTTGCCGTGAAGACACACCGAAGACAGCGTACCGTCCGCGCCGCCGTGCAAGCTGAGATCTTCGATGCACAGTTTTGCAGCTTCTTCTGCCCGTGCTCCCGAGTTGTACAGAAAAAGCAGTAGTGCTCGATCCCGACAGCCGAGTTTTGTGACTGCACTGGGGGCCTCCAGTAAAGCGTCGATTTCCGGCTTCTCGAGATAGCAGACTGGTGTGGGGGCTGAACGCTTGGACCTGACTGCGCGCAGTTGAGCGCACCAGTCCAGATACTCAGGGCAGCGTTCTGCGATGAAGCCGGCTAGTGCATGGATGGCGGCCAGACGCTGGTTGCGGCTGGAGACGCTGCATTTTCGCTTCTCTTCGATGTGCCGCAGGAAGGCGCGCAGCAGGTCCGCATCGATGTCGGGGATGAGCAGCTCATCTACTTTCTTATGTGCCTTAGCGGCAGTGAACACCACCAGTAAGCGGATCGCATCGCGATAGCTCTGTTGAGTATTACGGGCCAGATTCCGCTCCCCGACGAGGTATTCCATCAGGAAACGCCTAATCCACGAACCGAGGGCCTCTCTATTGTTCATGGCACCCTCCATAAACGTAGTCCTGGAAACGACGGTTGGCTTCTGCCAGCAACTCCGGTGTCATGGTCAGGTAACACTGGGTCGAGTGCAGATCGACATGGCCAAGATAGGTGGAGAGAGCCGGCAGAAGGACCTGCACGTTCGCCCCAGTCCTATACCATTCCGTCAGCCTGTGGACGGCGAACGTGTGCCGCTTATGCCGGTAGCGGCATAAGCGGCAGCATGCCGACTTCCCGATTATGCCGACTCCGGTCATGTAACGTGCTTTCTCTTCCCGTTCAGCGCGGAGTTCCGCGTCTTGCCATCAGATTGCAATCGGCATAATTATGAGGTCTCCTTTTCATGGCATTGATGCCAGGAAAAGGAGAAGACGCATGAAGAGTAATTCCACCCAGACCGATGGGCGTTTACAGGTCGGCCCGTTCGAGTCCCATGTTCGAACGTTTTCAGATTCGCTGGTGAAGGACGGCTATGCGGATCAGACCGTTCGGTCGAAAATGTTGTTGATCGAGGATCTTGCACAGTGGTTGCTACGGACCGATCTGCCAGCCAAAAAGATCGACGAAGAACAATTCGAAGAATTTTTCAAGCAGAAGCGGGGACTTCACAGGGGCGATTCAACAACGCTTGAGCAGTTTCTGGATCATCTTCGAAAGAACAGCTTTGTTCCCGATCGAAAGCCGTGTATAGATGATTCGCCCTTGACCGGAATTCTTTGCCGGTACGAGAAGTATTTGTGCTCGGAGCGTGGCCTTGCTCCAACTACGATTCTCAACTACCTATCTCTCATTCGGGCATTTCTCCTCGATCGTTTCAAGGAGGAACCATTTCGTCCGGGAGAAGTAAAAGCCTCGGATATATCAGACTATATTTTGCGACGCTGCCATAGCATGGCTGTCAAAAGAGTCCAGCTGCTGACCTCAGCCTTACGGTCTTTCTTCCGCTTTCTGTTTCAGAAGGGGGAACTGCAAGTAGACTTGGCCGCTTCGGTCCCAACGGTAGCGGATTGGCGGCTGTCCACAGTGCCCAAGTACTTGTCGCCGATGGAAGTTGAGCGTGTGCTCAAGGCATGTAATCGCCGCACTGCAACTGGGCGTCGCGACTACGCAATTCTACTTCTGCTTGCGCGTCTCGGTCTCCGCGCCGGCGAAATAGTAGCCCTTCAGATCGATGACATCAACTGGAGAGCAGGTGAATTCGTCGTTCGAGGCAAGGGATTACGACATGATCGAATGCCTTTGCCGGCGGATGTGGGCGAGGCGCTGGCATCCTATCTGCGTCGAGACCGCCCTACATGCAAAACGCGCCGGGTATTTGTTTGCATGAAGGCGCCAATTCGTGGCTTCGCTGGTCCCTCGACGCTGACAACGATTGTTCGCCGCGGCCTCGACCGAGCTGGCCTACACCCCGCTTTTAAGGGATCTCACTTGTTTCGTCACAGCCTCGCTACGTCCATGCTCCACGCCGGGGCAACAATGAGGGAAATAGGTGAAGTCCTTCGACATCGAGTCCCAAACACTACTGAAATCTATGCCAAGGTTGACTTCTCTGGCATGCGCTCGCTGGCACAGCCGTGGCCGATTGGAGGTGGGCTGTGAGTGCACTCGAACAAGCATTGAACGACTACATCAGTATCCGCCACAACCTCGGATTTCGATTCCGGCTTCCGGCAAGCTTATTGCGGAAGTTTGTGGTGTTTCTCGATGCCGAAGGAGCATCGCACATCACCACGAAACTGGCGCTTCGGTGGGCTATACTGCCTTCGAAAGCTCAACCCTCCACCTGGGCTTGGCGTTTGGGGATGGTTCGACGTTTCGCCATCTGGCTCTGCGCCACTGATCCTCGCACCGAGGTTCCTCCTGTCGGCATTCTCCCGCATCGTTACCGGCGCAAACCCCCTCACATTTATAGCGACGCGGAAATCGACGAAATCCTTCGTCGAACCCAACAACTTCCATCTGTGAAGAATCTCCGAGCCAAGACGTATACCACTCTCTTCGGTCTGCTGGCGGTCACTGGAATGCGGGTAAATGAAGCCGTCGGACTCGACCGGTCGGATGTCAACCTCGACCTCGGAATTCTTCATATCCGCCGCACGAAGTTTGGGAAATCGCGTTACGTTGCGGTTCATCCCACCACTGCAGATGCTCTGAAAAACTACGCCGAAACCAGAGATCGTCTGTTCCGTGCATCCTTGACGCCGGCGTTCTTTATCTCCGAGCGTGGTAGTCGGATTACCGATTGCATGGCGCGATACACCTTCGCCAAGTTATCCCAACAGCTCGGCCTCCGCTTATCAGCCAAAGGTCACGGTCGCGGTCCACGGCTCCATGATATGCGGCATCGATTTGCCGCTCGCACCTTGATCAACTGGTATCGCGACGGGGTAGATGTCGAACGAGAACTTCCCAAGCTGGCCACCTATCTGGGGCACGTCCACGTGAACGATACCTACTGGTACCTGGAAGCTGTGCCTGAACTTCTTCAACTGGTTACTGACCGACTGATCGAGCGGGAGGTACAGCCATGATTTCTGCCAACCTTCCCTCCCTTCTCCAATCGTTCTTTATCAATCGCCTGCTGCGCGAGCGGCAAGCGAGCCCACATACGATCGCAGGATATCGCGACTGCTTTCGCTTGCTCCTGCATTTCGCGAAAGAACGACTCGGCAAAGCGCCCTCCAAGCTCTCCATCGAAGATATCGATGCGCCATTTGTCGGCAGTTTTCTTGACCATCTGGAAAGTCTGCGCAAAAACAGCGCTCGCACGCGGAATGCGCGCCTGGGAGCCATCCACTCCTTCTTTCGGTACGTGGCTTTAGAGGAACCTGCATATTCGCTGCATTGTCAACGGATTCTTGCAGTGCCCAACAAACGCCATGAACGGAAACCAATCGAGTTTCTCAATCGGGATGAGATCAACGCTCTGCTCACGATTCCAGATATCTCCATCTGGTTGGGGCGTCGTGATCGAACTCTTCTTCTACTTGCGGTTCAGACAGGTCTGCGAGTTTCGGAGTTGGTTGGATTGAACTTCAAAGATGTTGTGCTCGGCACCGGGGCGCATGTGCGCTGTCTGGGCAAAGGCAGAAAGCTGCGTTGCACACCGCTACGTCCAGAAACGACCAAGATGCTTGATGCGTGGTGCCACGAACTCCACGGTCTGCCCGATGATCCGGTCTTCGCCAGCATCCGTGGTGGCCGCCTTAGCCGCGATGCAATTGAGCGCCTCATCACCAAGTACACTCATGCTGCCGGACAGAATTGTCCCTCGCTCAAACGCAAGAAGGTCTCTCCGCACGTGCTTCGACACACCGCCGCCATGGACCTTCTACAACATGGCGTTGACCGCTCAGTGATTGCGCTTTGGCTGGGGCACGAATCCATGGAAACGACACAAATGTATCTCCATGCGGACATGGGCATGAAGGAGAAAGCACTCTCACGCACTGCGCCGCTTGGCGTCAACCCCGCACGATATCGTCCAGACGATAAACTGTTGGACTTCCTGGAGACCCTTTGATTATGCCGATACTAGACACCCCCCGAGGTCCTCCACATCGCTGCCTCCGGCAAGGAGTCGGCATAATCGGGAAGTCGGCATGCTGGCGCAGGTCATGAAGGCGCGGCTGACGAGAACCCGCGTCGCTGCGGCGGACTCCCGCAAGGATGCGCAGCCGGCGGAAGTTGGCGTCTACCGTAGAGGGGCCGAGGCGCTTATGTTGCCGCGACTGGAAAAAAGGCTGATAGTGCTGGTTCCATCTTTCCGGCGTGGCCAGATACTTCCGAAGGACCCCGACCACATCGCTTCCCAGAGGAACAAGTCTAGACTTGTAGAACTTTGTCCCGCGGATGGTGATCACACCGTAGTCGAGATCCACGTCAGCCAAGCGCAACCGCAGGGCCTCACCCACCCGCATACCCGTTCCGTAGAGGAACAATAGCAGGGTGCGAAGTGTAGTTGCGGAAGTTCGGCACGACGCATGTCGCTGACAACGAGGCACTGCGTCCAACAGCAGACGAAGCTCCCGACGGGAGTAGATATATGGAACGAAGGTCTGCGTGTACTTGGGAGCTGCGAGCGGCATCGGAACCGTTTTGAGCTTTCCACGGCACCGCCAGTACTCGAAAAAGTTCCGCAAAACCCCGTATTTTCGTCGCCATGCTGCCGGTCCAGTTCGCGGCACATCCAGGAACTGCTTCACTTCCGTCGATGTGATCGCCTGGAGCCACATCTTGCCGTAACGACGGCAGAACGCGCGGAGTGCAACAGCCGGGCCCTGGAACTTCTGCCCCATTGCCCTTTGGTGCAATACATATATTTCAACCGCCGCCGCGAGCTTCATAGCAGACCTCCCAGATCGAAGTCCGCTACACGGCGCAACTGTTGCAGGTGAACCTTGGCATAGATTCTGGTGGAGTTGGAGTCACGATGCCCCAACAGATCGCCGATCTCCTTCAGGGATGCTCCTTGCTCCAGCAAATGAGTGGCGCAAGCATGTCGCAGGCAGTGCGGTCCTCGCCGCCGGCATTGGATGCCAGCCGCGTCGATTCTTAAACTCGTGATGCGCCAGAGGCTACTGTGGCCGATGCTGCGGTACGGAGGATTCAGCGTGAGGAACAGATTCCGGCAGGAGGTCTGTGGACGCGCCTTTCGGATGTATTCCAGGATGGCGTCGCCCACCTCACGTTGCAGTGGGTATTTCTGTACGCCCCCGCGCTTGGAGTGGTTCACCGTGAACGTCTCCAACCGCCAGTCGAAGTCGCTCAAAAGCAAGCGCGATATCTCACCGCTACGCAATCCATAAACCGTCAGGAGCAACAAGGCGGCTTTAGCGCGCAGGGCGGCGGCACTGTTCCCCGTTACCCCTTTGAGCAGCTGCTGTACTTGCTTCCATTGCGGTCCTTCGGGTAACCCTTCATGCGTATACAACCTGGGCGAAATAATACCTTCTGCGATACCCGGCTTACACCAGCCGCGTTGCTCGGCGTAATAGAAGAAGGCACGTAGCGAGCTGGCGTAACCACATGCTGACTTGCGACTCCAACCACTCGTTCCCTTGAAGATCAGGAAGTCGTCCACATCCCTGAGCCGCAAGGCAGCAAACGAACGATGTCGTTCGGAGAACCACTTTAGAAACTGAGATATCTTGCGCCGATGCGACTGCACTGAAAACGCCGACAGCCCTCTTTCTTCCACTACCCATTTCGCGAAGTCATTGAACTCATTTGCAAACCGCATGCGCGGAATAGCTGGCTGTCTCAGCGCGCCAGCGAAGCGCAGCCACTTCTTCGCTACATAGACGAAGTAGGCCGCCGAGGTTTTGTAGGAATGCGCGAGAGGATTCGCGTGCTGTTGCCGTGCCCAACGTCGTGCGGCATTTTCGACTTCATCAATCCACACATCACGCAACGCAGTCAGCCTCAGCAGCCTGATGACATTCACCAATTGCCACGACACACTGCGCGCCGCCGGAAGGCTCGTGCCTTGCCGAAGCAAGTGTTCCAGAAACGCTTCTCGTTCCCGAAGTAGAGGCGCTTGCTCCTGACGGGAGATGTAAAACGGCTCTTTCATCCGTAACAGAGTTCTTAGCATAATCCGGGATCTCCTTTTCATCCCGGATTATGCTAAGGCCGTCAAAGATCCCACAACAATTTCGTTATGTTGTCTTCAGATTCGCAAAACACTGTATCTAAGCCCCAACACCGCTGCATCACAACATAATCGCGAAGCCAACATAATCGCAATTATGTGGTGCACCACATAATTGCGACCACTGCCCGCTCTATCGCCAGTCGGAGATATACGCTCGCGAAGGCGTCGATCTCGATCGCTCCACGCTGGCCGGATGGGTCGGCGCATCCAGCGAGTTGCTCGCACCTCTGGTCGATGCTCTGCGCAAGCATGTTTTGGCTGCAAGTAAGATTCATGCCGACGACACGCCGGTTCCGGTGCTCGCGCCCGGCAACGGAAAGACCAAGACTGGCAGGCTCTGGACCTATGTGCGCGACGAACGGCCAGCAGGCGAAAACACCGCGCCAGCCGTGTGGTTCGCCTACACCCCCGACCGCAAGGGAGAGCGACCAAGACAACATTTGAAGAACTTCAAGGGCGCTCTACAAGCCGACGCCTACGCAGGTTTTCATCACCTCTACAACACAGGCGACATCTATGAAGTTGCCTGTTGGGCTCACGCTCGACGCAAGTTTCACGACATCCATGCTGTTCACGCATCGCCCATCACGACCGAGGCCATTGCTCGCATCGGCGCTCTGTACGGCATCGAAGAAGAGGTTCGCGGCAAGCCCGCGGAGTTGCGTCGTTCCACTCGCCAGGCACGCGCCAAACCTCTGCTTGACGATCTTCGAAGTTGGCTGGAAAAATCGCTCCGTACTCTGTCCGCCAAGAGCGAGACCGCGGGCGCGATCCGTTATGCACTCTCGCACTGGCGGGCGCTTACTCGCTACGTCGACGATGGACTGCTGGAGATCGACAACTCGGCTGCCGAACGGGCGCTTCGCGCCGTAGCGTTGGGACGCAAGAACTACCTCTTTGCGGGATCGAACTCCGGCGGCGAACGCGCTGCCGCAATCTACTCGCTGGTCGGCTCAGCCAAACTCAACGGGATGGACCCGGAACGCTATCTCCGCCAGGTTCTGACTCGTATCGCCGAACACCCGATTAATCGCATCGACGAACTACTCCCCTGGAACATCGACAACTCGCTCCAGAACTGCGATTCCATAGCCGCCTGACCGATACTTCGCTGCCTGACTGATACTTCCCGAAGTGTCCACATAAATATAAGTGGACACTTCACAAATCAGTCCCTATCCCAAGCACAGACCCCAGACTCGCTCAACAGGGACAGACCAAACGCTTACCGTGTTCTGGGCTTAAGGAGTAAAGGCTTGAGTGCCTTCGGCGGAATCACCCTTGCGGCGATGTTTCTTGGGTGCTTGCGAGTCTTGAAGGATTCTTTATCACCTGTGCAGAGCCTTCAGGCCCGCCAACAACGAGCATTAACTCTGGCGGGACTATTAGGCTTGGCTTATGTAGGAATGAGCCTATATCGGGACTTTGGCGTTTTCCATTCCGTGATAGCTGTCAATGCTTTCTATTTCACCGAGAATCTTCTATTCGGAATAACCATCGCCATGCTCATCTCTGTCTTCTCTCCGAAAGGCGTTAAGTTCGTGCTGGGCGTATCCTGCCTGTTATTCGTCGGAATGAATCTATTTATCATTGCGCACCACGCTCTTAGGCATTTTTCCACAACCGTTCGCGGGTTCTCAATAGTCAATGGGATGTTGATTGGAATGTCGGTGTCCTTAGCCATCTTTCTGTGGCTCGATGGCCCGGTCGTCGGTTCTACCTCGAAGCCGTGAGGATGCAGCGTCCCATTGAGGGGGTGTAAGCCCAAACCCCAGAAAATTCCGTCACCGTTCCAGTGGCTTACCCAATCGCTTGATGGAAGTGGGGTATGGCAACGATTCGGTACAAAATGGGCCATTTGGTGCTCAGTGGGCTGAGGTTGTCCGTTTGAGGGTATATCTGTAGTCAGGCTGGGGTGGTATCCGGCCAAGATCGAGAGTGTAATCCCCGAAGCGGTTGATGTGCTCTGTGAGATAGGGACTGATGGCGGCAATGGCATCTTCGGGCACGGTTTCTCCGCGATTTTCAAGCGTCTGAACCAGTCTGGTCAGCGAACACAGGTTATGGAAGATCAGGCAGTTGGCTACCAGATGGTTGTATTTGATGGCTTTGCGCTGCTCGTCGCGGCTGTTCTCCGCGATGACGCCCTCGCCGCCGAAGAAGGTCCACTTGAGGAACCGATTCAGGGCTTCGCTTTTATTGGTGGCTCCCTGGATGGTTGATCGCAGTTGCGAATCGGAGATGTAGCGCAGCAGGAAGCCGGTGCGGATCACCCGGCCCAGCTCACAGAACGCCAGGTATAGGCGATTTTTACGGCTGTACGTCCCGAGCCGACGCAGGATGGTCGAGGCTATGAGCGTGAGACAGCTCCGAAGGCTGGGCGTCGACAGGTTGCGGCTTGCAGATGGCTGCTTTGGCAACTCGGTCTGAGATTAGGGAACATGGCCGTGGGTTTGAGCTAGTGCCGCCGCCGCCAAAGTCGCCTGCGATGCAGCGAAAGCCCTGGCTTCCCACATTGCCGCGCTTCAGTCAGCGTCATGGGCGTGGGCTTATCCTTAGAGCGGAAGCCATACACAAAGGCATATCTTCTGAATGTGCGGACGCTACTATAGAACGGCTGACAAACAGGCAATTGCAGAACAGTTCCACGCGACAGCGACAACAGACGAGCCGCTGCCGCCCGGCTACAACATCGCACCCAGCACAATTCAGCCCATTATTCGCCAGGCCCGCGATACGGGCGCACGCGAGCTCACCGGCATGCGTTGGGGGCTGGTCGGCTTCGGCTCCACTGGCCCCGACCCCAAACGCGCCACCTTCAATGCTCGCGCCGACAACCTCGAGCGCAGCGGCCTCTGGCGCGCCCCGCTGCATAAGCGCCGCTGCCTGGTCCCGGTCTCGGGTTTCTTTGAGTGGCGCAAGCCCGACAAGGCGCCGTTCAGATTCACACTCCACGATCAACCGATGTATGCCTTCGCCGGCCATGGGACGGCTGGAAGGCGCCCGACGGCCACTGGCTTCAGAGTTTCTCGATTATCACCGTGGAGGCCAGCCCGGAGATGCGCTCGATCCATGACCGCATGCCTGCGATCCTCTTGCCCCGCGATTATGACGAGTGGCTCGATCGCGCCGAAGTCGAGCGGCCACCCGTCCACCTGCTGCGGCCCTACGCTGAACCCGGCTTCCAGATCCACGCCGCCAATCCAGGGGTCGGCAATGTGCGCAACCAGGACCCCGCCGTGCTCGACCCGCAGTAAGAACTGGAGATTGTTCACTTGTTCACTCTCGGTCTTCAGAGGTGTTATTCGGACCACAACTTCGCTTGCTTGGCGGCGACTCCGGCACGGTCCAGTTCGACCAGCCGCGACTTCCATTTGTCTACCAGTTTCGCTGCCTGACGAGAGCGCCGCTCGGCACGGGCAAGCATTCGCTCCACATGGATGCGCTGCTGTGTCGGCTTGTCGGTGGAATGATCGGGCACAGTGATCCTGACGCACACGAGGAAAGACGTACAACCGGATTTTATACAAGCTGGATTGAGTGTGCTATGAGCCCATCCACGACCACATGCCCGCCATTCTCGGTCCGCAGGATTACGATGAGTGGCTCGACCGCGGCGAGGTGGAAAGAGCTCCAATTCACTTGCTCCGTCCCTTCCCTGAAACCACACGGCAGATCCACGCCGCCAATCCAGGCCTTCCACTCCCCACTAAGTTAGAAACAGAGGGTCCCTGCAAGAAGATATGGCTTGTCAGCATTAAGAAAAACTAGTACATTTTTTCTTAATGGAAAGCAGGGTGTAGAAAATGCTAACAATGCGCAATCAGATAGTTGTGCGGATTGATCGCTTCGGAGATGGGAAGGCTTTTTCCGCTAAAGACTTCCTCGACATCGCCAGTCGGACGACCATCGACGTGACGCTTGCGAACTTGACCCAAACGGGAAAGATTCGTCGAATCCGACGCGGGCTCTATGACATGCCGAAGGTCAACCCTTCGCTCGGCGGCAAACTGAGCCCCAATATTGACGAAGCCGCGAGAGCCATCGCCAGAAGGCAAAGATGGAAGATCGTACCGGAAGGGGCGTGGGCGGCTAACCTCCTCGGCCTTTCGACCCAGGTGCCATCGAAGATCATCTACCTGACCGACGGCCCGAATAACGAGGTGCCGATCGGACGGCGCAGCATCTATTTCAAACACGCGCGCCCAAAGGCTATGGCGGGACTTGATGGCAAGTTTGCGCTCGTGGTCCAGGCCCTGCGTTACCTCGGAAAGGACGGGGTAGGGGTTCCAGAGATTGAAAAAATGAAGGCCGAGTTGACCCCGGCTGAGAAGCGCAAGCTATTAAGGGACACGCGCTTCGGCGTAGACTGGATCTACAAAGTTGCCAGTCAAATTGCGGAGAAAACGGCTTGAATAATATTGCCCGTATGCCTGGTAACGAGCGCGCGGAACTGTTCGCCGAAACAGCGGAACGAAAGGGCGTCGCTGACGCCATCGTGGAAAAGGACTTCTGGGTTTGCTGGATTTTAAAGCAGCTCTTCTCGATTGAAACTCTGTCGGGCCGGCTACTTTTCAAGGGTGGCACTTCCCTGTCGAAGATCTTCCACGCGATCAACAGATTCTCAGAAGACATCGATTTGGCCGTGGACTACGCGGCTCTCGGTTTTACGGGAGCCCGCGACCCAAGACAGGAAGCCATCTCCAGATCAAAACGCACTGGCATCCTCGAACAGATGATGGTCGAGTGCCAGCGATACATCGGTGCGGAGTTTCTCGACGCGCTGCAGGCGCGCTGCAAGGAGGTTCTCGGATCGACGGCACCATGGGCGCTCGATGTCGATGAGCAGGACCGGAATGTGGTTCGCTTCCGGTATCCGACGGCGTCCAAGGGCATTGCTTATGTCTCGCCCCAGGTGGTCCTTGAACTGGGCACCCACGCGGAATTTGTTCCGCGTGGTCGGTTCACAATCCGGTCGTTCGTGGCGGAGGAATTCCCAAAAGTCGTTGCCGATAGCGAAGTGTCGGTCGTTGCACTCCTGGCGAAACGAACCTTCTGGGAGAAGGCGACGATCCTTCACGCGGAGTACCACCGGCCGCCTGAAAAGCCGCTCCCTGATCGCTATTCACGTCACTATTACGACGTTTCCATGCTGGCCCAGGGGCCAATCCGTGCTGAGGCCTTATCTGACATGTCCCTTCTCGCTCAGGTTGTGAGGCACAAGGAGATTTTCTACCCTTCCGCCTGGGCTCAATATGGGTTGGCACATCCCGGGACCATGCGCCTCGCGCCGCGCAAGGAACGCTTGGCCGCATTGGAGCGGGATTACCGAAACATGGGAGTCATGATCTTCGGAGGCCCTCCGGCATTCGATGGCATCATGGAAACACTCATCACGCTGGAACACGCAATCAACACAACCTGACCTACGTTGTTTCCCATCGGCGTTCCTGCGCATTCATTGGGGGCACCCACAGGATTCGCGCTGGGAGGGCTACGAGATGCGGAAAGGATTTACGAGAAAACCACAAGCGGACGAGCCCGCGACGCGAAGCAAGAACTACATTACGCCGAGCGGGCTACAGCGCCTCAAAGATGAGCACCGGTTTCTGCTCACCAGGGACCGTCCGGTCGTGAAGGAGGTGGTGGCGTGGGCTGCCAGCAACGGTGATCGCAGTGAAAACGCCGACTATCAGTACGGCAAGCGGCGGCTGCGGCAGATCGATGGACGGATTCGCTTTCTCACAAAGCGAATCGAAGCCGCGGAAGTGGTGGACCCGGCAGCTCCGAGAGCGGGGCAGCTAGAGACGAGGGCATTCTTCGGGGCGACTGTGCGCTATGCCAATGCCGCGGGAGCGAACCGAGTAGTGAGCATCGTAGGCACCGACGAGGTCGATCTCAACCGCAACCACATCAGTTGGGTGTCACCTCTGGGGCGCGCGTTGATGAAGTCGGCAGCTGGTGACAGCGTAGTTCTCCAGGCGCCGGGCGGGACAGAATACTTGACGGTGCTGGAAGTGTGTTACCAGCGCATTTCTGTGGAACCGTTCTGTGAACCACCTGGATCCGGGGCCTCGGCAAAGGGACTCTCGCCGACGCTCACCTGACGAAGAAGAGACGATACGGCACAGGTGGTGAAAGAGCGACGACGGTAATAGAGCGCTATCGGCTTTGGCAAATGACAGGAGATGAGTTGAGTTCTCATAAACGCCCCAGGGTGCGGGAGCCTGCACGGGTCTCAACCCGAAGGCAGGGCGCAGGATTAGAGATACATTATGTGGGGGTCAGCGTAGGGGTTTGACTTTGGCAACTTGGCTTGGGGTCTTCCGCAATTTTGGTGAAGAACAGCCGATTATGACGGAAAAGGCGCATAAGCTGCTATCCGCCTCCGGCGCGAGAAGGCGGCGACCATATAAGACATCTCAAATCAACATCAGATTATCGGCGTTTGCTGCAAATGAGCAGTATCACCAAATGTGCGGAAGAACCTTGGCTTGGCCCACCCCTTGGGACGTTGATGCTGAGGGTGTTCTGTTCTCCGGGGCGTAGCCCGAAGGGCTGAGCGGAAGCAGATCCTAGAGCTGCGCGGCACGATCAACTATGATCCAACCTACGACGAAAAGAAGATTCGGCAACTCGATTGGATCGAAGCCAGAACTCATGGAGGACTGGGAGCTATGCGTCCAGAATCGTATCCCCAAGAACACCCATCCACATCCCTAACCGCGCCGGAATCCACACCCCGGTCGCACTGGAGCGTGACCCAAGTCGAACCCCTTTCGGGGTTTCGTCTGCGGGTACTATTCGCCGATGGCCTCACCGGCGTGGTCGACATGTCCGCATTGGTGCATTCTCCAGAGGTTGGGGTCTTCGCTGCGCTCCGTGACCCGTCTCTGTTCGCCCAGGTCGCACTCGATTATGGTGCCGCGTCCTGGCCCGGCGAGTTGGACCTTGCCCCAGACGCCATGCATGCAGCGATCCAGGAGCATGGAGAGTGGCGGCTCTAAGTAGGTTCTTCCGCACATTTGGTGAAGGCGTTGAAGGCTTCACCAAATGTGCGGAAGAACCATCCGGTTGCACTCAGTGGCAGAATTGATTGCACCCAGCAGGTTGGACAATAACAGCCAAGGGCTTATTAGCGCCAGACGAGACTCAGCGCTCTTCAGCGCTGCGATTGATTCCGCTGTTCCCTCTGGAACCGACGGAAGGTTAAGGATGCAAATATCAACCCGGTAAGCATATCGTGCACGACCATCAGGGCAGCAGCTGCTACGGCGATCCAGATGGCGCTGGCGCGCGATTGATCCCAGTGCATTCCGATGGCGCATCCGATCAAAAGAAGCGCCACACTGTAAACGAAGATCAGCACCGGATTACCAAGTGAGATCCGTATGTTTTCTGACATAAATACCTTTCAGTGCACCAAAATGCACCCGTTTGGAGGAAGTTCAACTCCAGGGACGCAAAACTTCACCATAATTACAGTTCTCGCCAGTCGCTGGCGGGGACGGCATCATACGGCGATTGCGCGCTGGAGCAGGAGGTGGGCGTCCTACTAAGGAGGAAGGCACCTGTAAAAGACACGTTTCCGTATACGCGCTCAGGCTGTAATTAAGCTGGCACTCATTTCCAGATGATGCCAACCAGTTTGAACAGCAGCTTGTGTCGCGCTTCGAGCTCGTCCGGGCAAAAATGGTCAAATGGCTCCAGTTCGAGGCCAGATTCATCCTTCAGCCCGGTCATGTCCAGCTTGGAGCTGTAACACAGCTTGTCGATTCTTGAGAATGCGGACAGCGCATTGCCGCGCTGCCCACACCCTCATTCAACATCCGCGCGGTGTTCTGTAGACCGATAGAGAGAGAGCGCACCTCATCCGGCATTCGAGCCTGCGCTTGTTGGTCTGCAATGCATCTGTAGCTGGCGATATTGATCTGTGGTCAGAGAGAGAAAGACTCCGCCCTGTCGGGTCGCGATCGCCAGATCAAGAGCCTGACGGCCTTCCAGGTTCGACAAACCGCCGCCACGGTCCGCTAAAGCTATCACTTCCTCAACTGTTGCCAGGTTTAGTGTTCGAGGCAGTTGAGTTTGGAGATCCTTCTCCCAGAAACGGACTTGCCAGCGGCCGCGGTGGAATTGAAAGGACATGTAGACGTAAACACGGTGCCGGGGATCTGACAGACAGGCCTCGGGGACGAATGGGAGAAGTCTGGCACACAATCCCGGCGGCTGAGCCGGGGCTGAAGCCTCCAGTGAGGGGAGTTTTGGAAATACCAGAATCCTGCCTGATGATTGTTCCTCCAGACCTGCAAACACAGCATCGATCAGCCACTGCGGCGCGGCCGCGATAGTCACCTCGGGGTCCAGGTAAGCGTGGGAGACCGAGGGCGGAACCAGCACACTGTTCCCTTCCCCGTGAATTCTCAAGCCCGGTGCCAGGGCGCTCGACGATCTCTTCCTCTTCGCTGCCAGCCGACCTCTCACCCGCGCTCTGCTGATGGAGTGGCGGGCGGCGATGAACAAGCTCTCGCTCTCTACGGTCAATGTGCGGCTCTCGGCGATGCGCAAGCTGGTCACGGAAGCCCGTCGCAACGGCATGCTGGGCGCCGAAGAGTCCGCGAATTTGACCGAGGTTCAGAATATCCCGGAGAAGGGAACTCGGCTCGGCAACTGGCTGATCCGGGAGCAGGCAAAAGAACTGCTTGCCGTCCCCGACCGGCGCACCCTCAAGGGCAAACGCGACTACGCCATCCAGGCGCTTCTGGTCGGCTGCGCCCTGCGCCGGCAGGAGCTCGCCGAGCTGGACGTCGAGAAAATCCAGATGCGCGAGCGCCGCTGGGTGATAGCCGACCTCCGCGGCAAAGGCGGCCGGATACGCACCGTGGCAATCCCCATGCGGGTCAAGAACGCGATCGACGCCTGGATGACGGAGGCCGGCATCGATGAGGGAAGATTGCTGCGCTCGATCTCGAAGAGCGGCAAGCTCAACCGCGACAGCTTGAGCGACTGGGCGGTCTGGTTGATCGTGGAACAGTCCTCGAAACAAATTGGGATCGAGCACTTCGGCGCCCACGACCTGCGCCGCACCTGCCCCAAACTCTGCCGCAAGAGCGGCGGGAATATCGAGCAGATCAAGTTCCTACTCGGGCACTCCTCGATTTAGACGACGGGCGATATCTGGGTTCGGAGCAGGAGATCACCGTCGCCGTGAACGATAACCTTGGACTGTAGTTGAGTCCGTCGGCTGCTGATCGGATTTTGGCCGCAGCTCAATGTTGACCAACAGGTAAGATAAGACCGGATGGTGCGATGACGAAGGATTTGATCCAAGGGTTTGAAGCAGACGAAGGCGCCTCCCGGCTGCTTCACAGTCTTCGTGATCTGATTCAAAGCGCTCGGCAAAGGGCATTGCGAGCCGTCGATATAGTTCAGGTTCAGACCTGCTGGGAGATCGGCCGGCATATCGTCGAGTTCGAACAGGGAGGAGCGGCACGGGCGGAATATGGAGTCCGGCTGCTGCAGATCCTGGCTTCGTCGCTTACAGTGGAGTTCGGGCGCGGGTTCGATGCCTCGAACCTCAGATATATGCGCCTGTTTTATCAGGCCTTTCCAATTCATGACGCACTGCGTCACGAATTGAGCCAGCCGTATCGGTCCAGATATTGTCTGGCCCATGTTGCAGCGGAAACCATAACTGAAGCATTTACGCAAAATAATTATGAAAGCAAAAGATTTGGCACAGTCCCGATGAATTGTGCCACAGCTGCGGCACAATTGTTCGAGAAGTAGCCTTGAGCACTTATGAATAAACTCTCGCCAGCCCCAAACCCGCCCGAGGCTCTGGTATCCGACCTGCGCCGGATGATCGCCGATGCCCGGCGTCAGGCGGTGATTGCGGTAAACGTCGGCCTGACGGTCCTCTACTGGAGGTTGGGCGACCGCATCCGGCGTGAGGTGCTTGGTTCCGAGCGTGCCGGGTACGGGGAGCAGATTGTTGCGACGCTGTCGCACCAGTTGGCTGCGGAGTTCGGCCGAGGCTTCGAACGGACGAACTTGACCCGGATGATGAAGTTCGCCGAGATGTTCCCAGATGAGGAAATTGTTGCGACACTGTCGCACCAATTAAGCTGGTCGCACTTCCGCGAGCTACTTCCACTCGACAAACCGCTTCAACGGGAGTTCTATGCCGAGATGTGCCGTGTCGAGGGCTGGAGCGTCCGCACCTTGAGGGGCAGGATCGATTCCATGCTCTACGAGCGGACGGCGCTGTCCAGAAAGCCAGATGAGCTGGCCAGGCAGGAACTCGCCACCTTGCACGCGAAAGGGGAGGTCGGCCCGGCCCTTGTTCTCAAAGATCCTTATATCCTCGATTTCCTCGATCTTAAGGATCAGTACATCGAGCGCGACTTCGAAGACGCGATTTTGCGGGAGCTGGAAATGTTCCTGCTCGAACTCGGCGCCGGTTTCTCCTTTATCGCTCGGCAGAAGCGCATCCAGCTGGACGGCGAAGATTTTTACATTGACCTCCTCTTTTACAACAGAAAGCTTAAGCGGCTGGTCGCAGTGGAGCTGAAGCAGGGAAGCTTTCGAGCAGAGTACAAGGGGCAAATGGAACTTTATCTCCGCTGGCTGGCCAAATATGAGAGCGAGGACGCTGAAGGCCCGCCTCTCGGCATCATTCTGTGCGCTGGAGCCAGCTCCAGGCAGATCGAGCTGCTGGAACTGGATGCAGCCGGGATACATGTTGCAGAGTACCTAACCGTACTGCCGCCCCGTGAAGCGCTCGAACGCAAGCTAGCAGATGCCATCGGGGCGGCTCGGCTCCGATTCGAGTCCAAGCCTGAGGCGAGTGCATCTTGAGCACCGGCTTGGTCCCCGTACTGATGGAGGCGAAGCCGCGGCCACCACAGGACCGCTTTGATGAGCTGCGGAGGGCCGTGCTCAATGGGGAGCGGTAACGTCGCTGTGCGTTCTCCATATCCAAGTTCCTGCTAGGGCAGTCGTCGATCCAGACTACGGAGCGGTATCTTGGGCCTCAGCAGGAACTTGCGGTAGCGGTCAATGATTGTCTGGGCATCTAGTCCAGTCTCTCAGGAGAGAGCCGAACGATGAAGCGACGAATCTGTTCCTACGACCTGACCGCCGTCCCCGAGAACGGCCCTTGACTTCGGGCAGACGGAGTGTGCAGCCCGCCGTCAAGCGGCACAGCCGTGCTTCTTGAAACCCAAGGCAGACAGAAATCGAGGGGCGTGATGAGACGAATTTTAGCAACGATACTACTTTGTGCATTGGCAACGCTTGCTGGCCGAAGCCAGGGGATAGCTTTCGAACGGGCGGCCCATTTGCAGCGTGGCGTCAACTTGAGCATGTGGTACGCACAGGCCCGGGACTATTCTGCCGATCGCCTGACTACGTATACGACGGCGGATGACTTCAAGCTTGTAAGGTCGCTGGGTTTTGACCACGTGCGGCTGAGCATCAACCCCGAGCCTCTGATCGAGGACGGTCACCCGGATGTGCTTGAGCCGGCGGCAATTGCGCGGCTGGACAAAACGGTTGCGGAGATTACGGCGACCGGCCTGGTGGTTATTCTGGATATTCATCCGGAGATGCCGTATGTAATGGCGCTGGGGCAGGGAAACGCTTCGGTTACAAACTTCTGCAAGTTTTGGCAGGCCTTCGCCACGCACTATGCCAGCACCGATCCGCGACAAGTGTACTTCGAGGTGCTCAACGAGCCACACATTGAAGACAGCTATCGCTGGGCCGGTATCCAGAGCAAGGCAGTGGAGGGGATCCGCGCTGTTGCTCCACATCACACGATCATCGCCACTGGAAATCGCTGGGGCGGCGTGGCTGGTCTGCTGGAGTTGGAGCCGATACGCGACGACAACGTCATCTACAGCTTTCATGATTACGACCCGATGGCGTTTACCCACCAGGGAGCTACGTGGTCAACACCATTCCTGAAGCAGTTGCATGGTGTGCCCTACCCATCGACACCCGAGAACATCGCTCCGCTGCTGACGCTTGAGACCGATGACAGTGGCAAGCAGCAACTCGCACAGTACGGGACCGAACGCTGGGATGCGAAGCATGTGGATCTTGAGATCACGACCGCCGCCACATGGGGCATGCAGCACAAGGTTCCCGTGTGGTGTGGCGAGTTTGGCGTCTTTCGAACCTATGCCGAACCAGCGGCGCGGGCACGATGGCTGCACGATATGCGCGTGGCCTTGGAGGCTCACAACATTGGGTGGTCCATGTGGGACTACCAGGGCGGATTTGCTCTGGTTACAAAAGCGAATGGGAAGACGTTGGTAGACCCGCCGATTGCCGCGGCGCTGGGTTTGAAGGCTACTAGGCAGTGACGGAACTCAAGCGCGGACACTAATGGAGAGCGCCAAAAAGGCCCAACCCCAACAACGCTGACTCATAGGGATTTTGCATGGCGTCCATGTTTCTTGCTCCGACTCTCACCCCGCACGGCCATCTCGTCCTGGTTGAGGACAGCGCCGCCGCCGCAACGGATTCGGAAGTTGGCCAACGTCTGCGGGACGCCTTCGCGCGAGGACCGGGGCACGGTCTGCTACAGCTTGGGGCTGGAGAGGCAGGCACGGCGATCCCCGCGGTCTTCTCCTACTGGCGAGAGTTCAGTGGGCACTATGTGACGCGCCTCTGCTCTGAGCCTCATCTGGCGGACGCGTCGGCGAAGGGACCAATTACGCCGCCGGCCGATGCGGAGCTGGATTCGCTGGTGCTGAACGCACCCCCGATGACCGGAGCGGAGTATCTTACGCCGGCGGTGCTTGGTTCCCTTTGGCGGGAACTGGATACCGCCTTTCGCCGCGAGTTGTCCGAGTTCGGAGGCGAGGTCCAAGACTTCCTTAGGCACCGAAATCCCGCGTGGAACCTGGTCGGCCGTGTGTACTTCAATCTTGCCGAGAACCGCAACGATCAGGACGCTCCCTTCGCCTTTCTTGCCACCTATACGACGCGGCTGTCGGCGCAGGCGAAAGCTCAGCACCTTCCGCTGGGGCAGGCTCTGCGGGAGTATGCAGGCACCGCTCAAAAGGGCCGTCTGCTGTCACTGCTGCTTCCGGTGCAGCGCGCCGGCGGCGATTGCCCGTGGTTGAAGAGCATGATCGACGCGGGCGAGATCTTCCATCCGCTGCGCTGGACGGCGGGGGAGGCGATGCAGATGTTGCGCGATGTACCGCGGCTGGAGAGCGCCGGCGTGGTGGTGCGCATGCCGGCCACATGGAGAGGGAATCGGCCGGCTCGGCCGCGGGTGATGGCGAGGATCGGCGGCAACGCTCCAGCGAAGGTGGGCCAGGATGCTCTGCTCGACTTCCGGATGGAGGTGGTGCTCGATGGCGAGGCGTTGACCGAGGGCGAGATAGAACAGTTGCTGGCCGGATCGAACGGCCTTGCGCTGGTTCGCGGACGCTGGGTCGAAGTGGACCGCGAACGACTGCAGCAGACGATCGAGCACTTCGGCGAGGTGGAGCGCAGGGCAGAACGAGATGGACTCAGCTTTCGGGATGCGATGCGGATGCTCGCCGGGGCCAACGTCGCCGGGACTGACGAAGATGCCGGCCAGCTCGAAGCAGACTGGTCTCAGGTGGTTGCCGGGCCGTGGCTGGCGGAGACGCTGAAGGGGCTGCGCAGCCAGGAGGGTTTGGAGAGGATGGAGGCCGGACCGGCGCTCCACGGGACGCTCCGTCCTTATCAACAGATTGGCGTGCGCTGGTTGCATCTTCTGACCGGGCTGGGGCTGGGTGCCTGCCTGGCGGACGACATGGGGATGGGCAAGACGATTCAAGTGCTCTCCCTGCTGCTGGTGTTGAAGCGACAGGGGAAGGGAAGACCAAGCCTGCTTGTGGCGCCAGCTTCGTTGCTGGCCAACTGGGCATCCGAGGTGGAGCAATTCGCCCCAAGCCTCGAACTGTTGATTGCCCATCCATCATTGATGCCAGCTTCCGAACTGAAAGGGCTGACTCATGAGAGCTTGCAGGATCTGGATCTGGTGGTGACCAGCTACGGCTCCTTGCTCCGAATTCCGTGGCTCATGGAGAGCGCATGGAACCTGGTTGTTCTCGACGAAGCACAGGCAATCAAGAATCCGGCCGCCAAACAGACCAGGGCGGTCAAGAGACTCAATGCACGATCTCGGCTCGCCCTTACCGGCACGCCAGTCGAGAACCGCCTGGGCGATCTGTGGTCCATCTTCGACTTCATCAATCCCGGGTTGCTGGGCTCGGCGAAACAGTTCACGCAGTTTTCCAAACGCCTGGCGGATCGTACTCACAACCCCTACGGGCCACTTCGGGAGCTGGTGCGACCCTACATTCTGCGCAGGCTGAAAACGGATAAGACGGTCATCTCCGACCTACCGGAAAAGACCGAGGTCAAGGCGTTCTGCCAGCTGAGCCGAAAACAGGCGGTGCTCTATCAGGATGCCGTAGACGAGCTTGCCTCGCGACTCAGCGACGCCTACGGCATAGCGCGCAAGGGAATGGTACTGTCGTTCCTGATGCGGTTTAAGCAGATATGCAATCACCCTTCGCAGTGGCTGGGAGATGGTGCCTGGGCCGAAGAGGAGAGCGGCAAATGGGCCCGGTTGCGTGAGATCGCCGAGGTGATCGCGGCGCGCCAGGAAAAGATGCTGGTCTTCACCCAGTTTCACGAGGTGACGGCTCCCCTGGCCAGCTTTCTCGCCACGATCTTCGGGCGTCCCGGGTTGGTTCTCCACGGGGAGACGGAGGTGAAGAAGCGCCAGCAACTTGTCGGTCGGTTCCAGGAGGACGAGAGTGTGGGCTTCTTCGTGCTCTCCCTGAAGGCCGGGGGCTCAGGTCTCAACCTCACGGCCGCTTCGCATGTGGTCCATTTCGACCGTTGGTGGAATCCTGCCGTCGAGAATCAGGCCACGGACCGAGCATTTCGCATTGGACAGAAGAAGAACGTGCTGGTACACAAGTTTGTATGCCGGGGAACGGTGGAGGAGAAGATCGATCAGTTGATCGAATCCAAGCAGAGCCTCTCGGAGGGGCTGCTTGAAGGTGGCGCCGACCGAGTGCTTACGGAGTTGAAGGATGAGGAGTTGCTCAAGTTGGTCCGTCTCGATCTCCAGATTGCGATGAAGGAGGCTTAGTCGATGTACGGTGGCTGGGGCTGGAAGCCGTATGTGTCTGCGGCCGAGCGGCGCCGCAAGGCGCTGAAGAAGATGGAGAGCCTTCGAAAGAGAGGGCATTCCGTCTCTCCCGTGGTCATCGAGGGACGCACGATAGCGAAGACCTTCTGGGGCAAAGCCTGGTGCAACAATCTGGAACAATACAGCGACTTTGCCAATCGCCTGCCGCGCGGACGAACCTATGTGCGCAATGGATCGGTAATCGATCTGCAGATTGCGGCGGGTGCGATCGTGGCCAAGGTGAGCGGATCGGAGATCTACACCGTTGTCCTGAAGATCGTCCCGGTTGACAAAGTGCGCTGGCGATCGATCTGCACCGATTGTTCGGGCTCGATTGATTCTCTCGTCGAGCTTCTCCAAGGACGACTCTCGAAGGGCGTCATGGAGCGGATATGCCGGCAGGAGACGGGATTGTTTCCTTCACCGAAAGAAATCAACCTTTCCTGCAGCTGTCCGGACTGGGCCGATATGTGCAAGCACGCTGCGGCGGTTCTCTATGGCGTCGGCGTCCGGCTCGATCGGCAGCCGGAACTGCTCTTCCGGCTGCATGGCGTGGACGAAAAGGAACTGATCACAAATGCGACTGGGAAGCCTCCTCTCTCCAAACAGAAGCCTGCTCAAGGCAAGGTTCTCGGCAGCGGGGAAGACCTCTCCGCACTGTTTGGATTGGAACTGGCTCAGAGCGCACCTGCAAAATCGGAATCCAAATCGAAGCCTCGTGGGACCGCAGCTAAGACGACAAAGAAGTCGCCGGCAAAGAAGGGCGCCAAGAAGGGATGAAGCGACGAATCTGCTCCTACGACATGGCTGCCGTTCCTGAAGACGGCTACATCGTGACTGACGAAAGGGGAGAAATCTACCTGTGCAATGCACGCTGCCTCTGCATCTGGGCCGTAACGCTAGCGACCAAGCCGGGACTGAGCGAAGAGCTCAAAGCCCGGAGGCTGGTTCTGAAGGTGCCCGCCGGGGAAGAGTTGGTGTTCGAGTCAATTGCCGGACTGGCACGATGGGCCAGCTCCCATGCGCTCGGGACGGCCGAGTAGCCGTTCCTATGTGCGAATAGCTCCTCGCTGCCAGCCAACCTCTCGCCCGCGCTCTGCTGGAGGCGTGGCGGGCGGCGTCCAGACTACAATGACGTCTCCGATCAATTCCAGCAACTTCCGGGCCCGGTAGTGTCGTCTCAGTTTCCTACTACGCCGGACTCACAGCGATGCTTACCGACGGGGCGCTTTTACGAACTGTTTCTTGCTCACGAGAACCCGGTAGACTGAAGCCACCGATGATCGGCAAGCTGATAAAGCGACTCGTCAAGAGAACATCGATAGAGTCACCCGAGTTGTATGGCGGGCACTCCCTGCGTGCAGACTTTGTCACTGAGGCCTCGGCTAACGGAGCAACGGATCTGCAGATTATGAAGCAAACGGGTCACACCTCGGTGGAAATGGTTCATCGCTATGCGCGCGCCGATCAAGAGGACAAGCAGACCGCGATGAGTAAGCTGGGCCTCTGACTGGGGCTTCGGAACCGTGAACTGGAGGCAGTACTGATGGAAGCATGGGAACTGAAGGCTGGGCTCGAAGTGATTTTAGGCAGCGCCAATCGTGAGCTCACGTTGAGCGATCTGGCGCGCGGCCTCGGCATCGATGAGCTGGGGGTGGAAGATGTGCTTCGAGACTTAGAGGCGGACCTCGCCGCGGCCGACCGTGGCTGGCAAGTGCGCCATCGCGCCCATGGCATCCGGCTGGAGTCGAAGC
>Ga0302266_10000604_pt1 | contig 35646 bp, 27 predicted proteins | sample III_Bog_E1_2_FD_194559 | JGI IMG/M metagenome (GOLD analysis project Ga0302266, IMG submission 194559) | Peat permafrost microbial communities from Stordalen Mire near Abisko, Sweden - III_Bog_E1_2 | ecosystem: Environmental > Terrestrial > Soil > Wetlands > Peat | place: Sweden: Abisko...
TGGGATATCGCTTGCGCAGCTAAGGCAAGTCATGGGTCCCGCTGCGGCCGGGGTCGCACTTACGGGTGTGCTCAACGCGAATGCTCGGGCTACGTGGGGCAAGACGTTCGATGATCTAGTAGCGCATGCCGATGCTACCATCGACGGCCATGCTGCCAGGAGCCAACTCGCGACCAAGCAAGTGTCAGGTTCAGGGCAGGGAACCTCGGCTGGTAGCGTCGCAAGCCAGTCCACAGTTCCTATTGACAGCGCCATTCATGCGACCTATGCCGCAAAGAACCACGAGTTGACCGTCGATAACAGCTATCTGCGCACGTCGCAGAGCGAACTGACATTGAACGGGGTAGTAAGTGCACGATCAAGTCTCAATGTGAAGCTTCAGGCGAATGACCTGCGTGAGGTGGATACGATTGCGTCCGCCTTCCGGGTGCCAACGCCGGGCCATCCCGTCGAAGCGCTCGGCCTGGCCGGCACTGCGTCGTTTCAGGGAATTGTGCAAGGTTCAACCGTGGCGCCTCACGTGACCGGTCAGCTAACGGCTTCCAATCTCCAAGTTAGCGGAACGTCGTGGAAAATATTCCGGACGAATGTGGACCTTAGTCCATCGATGGTGAGCTTGCAGCATGCTGACCTTGAGTCTGCGTCGGGGGGCAAAGTTGATTTCAGCGCGAGTGCCGGCCTGTTCGGGTGGTCATTCACGAATGCCAGTCCCATTGAGCTTCGACTGCGCGCTTCGCAGATGAACATTGCAGATATTACTCGGCTTGTGGGCCAGGAGATTCCGGTGACTGGCACGTTGAATGCCGACATCGCTGTTCATGGCACGGAACTTAGTCCGATCGGAAACGGCAATGTGGCATTAACGGGCGTCACCGCGTATGACGAGCCAATTCAAGCACTGAAATGTACGTTCTCCGGAACGGGCGATGACGCACATGGAGACTTATCGATCCAACTGGCCGCTGGAAGCCTGCAGGGTAAGGTGAGCGTCCAACCGAGACTGAGAACTTATACCGCACAAGTAACTTCAAGTGGAATCCGATTGGACCAGCTAAAAGCATTGAAGTCGCATAACATTGATGCTTCAGGTGTACTTGTAATTAATGCTCATGGGCAGGGATCGTTTGACAATCCGCAATTGGATGCAGCGTTGCTGATGCCTACACTCGTTGTGCAAAAGCAGACGCTCACCGGGCTCAATCTGAAGATGAATGTCGCCAACCACGTCGCGAATGCAACGCTGCAATCATCTGCGTTGAACACTGTCATTCAGGCGCAGGCTCGAGTTGATTTGACGGGCGATTACCTGGCGGATGCTTCGGTTGACACGCAGGGGATTCCCTTGCAGCCGTTGCTGGCCGTATATGCACCAAGTCAATCCGACAAGTTGACGGGACAAACCGAAATTCATGCGAAGCTCCACGGTCCGTTGAAGAACAGAAATTTGATTGAGGGTCATGTCACGATTCCTGAGCTCAAAGTGGCCTACGGAAATACCATCCAGTTAGCCGCAGCCGAGCCCATTCACATTGACTACAAGAATGGGGTAATGGACCTGCAACGTTTCTCCATCAAGGGCACAGACACCGATGTCGAGTTACAGGGCTCAATCCCCGTGACCGGGAATGGGCCCATGTCCCTACTGCTGCATGGCACTGTTGACCTGCAACTCGCGCAGCTATTTGACCCGGACGTAAGAAGCTCGGGGCAACTCCGGTTCAACATCAATTCAAACGGGGCCGCCAGCGGTTCAGACCTTGGTGGCGAAATCGATATTGTTGACGCAAGTTATGCTTCCCCGGATTTGCCCGCGGGTTTGCGGCATGGCAACGGCGTGCTGAAATTAACCACCGACCGGCTGTACATCAGCAAGTTCCAAGGCAATGTAGGCGGAGGTACTGTGACGGCGCAGGGCGGAGTTACCTTGAAACCCGGTGTTCAGTTCGATCTCGGGCTGGCCGCGAACGGAATGCGGGTTCTTTACCCAGAGGGGATGCGTGAAAGCGTCGATGCGAATCTGCGTCTGACCGGTTCGATGGACGACGCGGCTCTTGGTGGCTCTGTGAACCTTACTGATGTTTCCTTCACGCCGGCTTTCGACCTGGCCAGTTTCTCCGAACAGTTTTCTGGTGGGGCTCCCGCTCCACCAACGCGGGGATTCGCCCAGAACCTGCAGTTAAACATTGCCCTTCATTCAACGAATAACGTGAACCTTGTCAGCAGAACGCTCAGCGTCGGGGGCTCGGCAAATTTGCAGGTTAAAGGAACCGCGGCTAACCCCGTAGTGATGGGTCGGGTGAATCTTAATAGCGGAGATGTTATTTTGAACGGAAACCGATTCGTTCTTAACGGCGGCACTGTTCAATTCGTCAATCCATCGGAGACGCAGCCCGTGGTCAACATGACTTTGACTACAACGATTCAGCAATACAACATCAACCTGCGTTTTGATGGTCCGGTGGAGCAGTTACGCACCCAGTACAGTTCGGATCCATCTCTGCCATCGGCGGACATTATCAACCTGTTGGCGTTCGGTCAAACCACCGAGGCGAGCGCCGCGAACCCTGCCACCCCGGCGAATCAGGAGGCTGAGGCCCTGGTCGCGTCGCAAGTCTCCAGCCAAGTTAGCAGCCGGGTGTCCAAAATTGCAGGCATCTCCCAGCTTTCAATCAATCCCGTGCTAGCAGGAAGCAGCAGCCAGGGGCCTCCGGGCGCTAGCATCACCATCCAGCAGCGAGTAACTGGAAACCTGTTTGTCACATTTTCTACGAACGTTGCCTCAACGCAGAGTCAGACTATCCAGGGCCAGTACCAAGTGTCGCCTCGAGTAGCTGTGAGCGCGACGCGCGATCCCAACGGCGGCTTCGCGGTGGACACGCTAATCAAGGAGAGCTGGTGAAATTGGGCAGGGCGCGAGAAGACGACCTGCCTTTAAACAGCAATCTCGCGGTTCATTCTCAAGTTCGGATCGAGAGGGAGCTCTTTGCGCGCATGTTCGAGAATTGCGTCCTTCACCGCGTCAATTGGCATCGGCGGTATCACAGTCATCCCACCAATTAAGTCGCTCAGGGCAAGATAGGAGCGCCGGTTCTTATGGAGAAAGTCGAGGGGATACTCCGGTTTCCGCATGCGAGCTTTCATTGGATCTGCATCGAGGATATAGCTGATATGCGGCCGGGGAACGAGTGTCACTATGAATCGAACGTAGAGCCGAATTGCTGGATTGGAAAGGGTGAGGTTCGCAAGTTCGTCGTAAGTGTAGCGGTCGAAGATGACGAGGTCAGCGCTCGATTGCGAAGCCATTTTCGCGGCACGACGCGTCGAGAGAGCATCAATGAAATAGACGAACAGTCGGACGCAGGTCATTGACCAGTTCGAAACATTCTTGTCACGTCGATTGATAGGCGCCGTGGGCGAACCAACACCTTTGTCACCGCCAAAGAGTCTTTGCCCACTTTCCTCGCGAAGACGCGTCAGGCGCGCGATATCGTCCCAGAATCGCACCTGCCTGACTTGCAGACCGGCTTCTTTGCAGCGATCGCAAAGAGCCTCAATCTGCGTGCTCTTTCCCGCGCCATCGATGCCTGAAAAGCTGACAAGGACGGTAGCGCGCTTTTCAATGTCCGCTTTCATCGGTGTACTCCCATTGCATTCCAGTGTTTCGAATCCATCTCAGTTTGGACGGCTGGGGCTTCCCTTAGAAAGGGCGACGACAGTTCCGACCGCGACTGCGGCGCCTACTATAATCGCGGTTCTGATAAGAATGATGCGCACGCGCTTCTGCTTTGCCGGCGCAATTACCGCACCTGCAGGCCTGGAAGCCGCGACTCCGACCGGCTTTTCTTCGGGTGCTGCTGCGGTTCCGACGGGCTTCTGGGGGGGAGTCTGCTGCTGATCCGAAGCAGGCTGGGTGCTCTGCTGACCGGATGTTTGCGGGATCGCAGGAGGAGCGCTGTCGGCGTCAGCGGGTTTGCCCGAGTTTGTGTTTGCTTCTGACTGAGGAGCGTTGATGTCGACAATAATGGGCTGTTCCTGGGCAACGTTCATACCCGGTGCCTGTTGATTGCCGGAAGGCAATGTCTGCGGTGGTGCTGCTGCACTAGCGAAAGGCGCGGTAAGCAGCAATACAAGGCTTCCAGCCAATTGTTTCCTTAACCAGGAACTCATGAGCTTCATAGATTCTCCAAATGCTGGTCATCTCATTTGCGAGCGAATGACCTTGAGCAAAGTGCGTTCATGCCGCGTTTTCAGCGGATTGGTGTAATGTGCTAGTTGGAACAGGAATATGCAAGGTGGGGGGGGAAGAGAGCCGACGAAAACTCTTTGCAGCATCGGCGGTGGTATCAAAGATTTCGAATAGACGGTCGACACCGATGAGTTCCAACATTGCCTTTGGTTGCGCATGCATTGCCGCGAGCTTAATGTCGCCATTCCGCTTCATGGCAATTTCCAGGCAATCAAGAAATAGCTTAACGGCTGGTATGTCCATCTGGACGATCCGAGAGCAGTCGAAGACGATGCAAGGACGCTCTTCGTCTGCATCCTTCGTCAGCTCACGAAGGAAATTGCGCGAGTGATTGATGCTGATTCTCTCAGGTAACTGCTTGATGGTAACGGAGCACTGGGTATGTGACATTGCTTTTCCCACTTTCAGTGAATTGATCGTTATGTTCTTCGCAAAATGGCCTAACTGGTTTCGCATGAACTGTTGATTGCTGCTGGTACCGGATCTGCGATGACGGCAGAGTCATTTTGTGAAGCGCATATTCGGACGACTTCGGCGTCCGGGTTCCTGGTAGCGTGCATTAACCTATGTTTGGCATAGCGCAAAAGAGAGATAAGGTTTGTCTTGTACCAGCAGCACTCGGTCATGTGAGGCGATAGCCCGCAAAAGAACCTGAGCTTTGCCAGTCGCGGCGGCGATAAAAGAACTGCTGCCGCAAGGCGATGATTTCCGTCGATGACCGTCATCGGATCACTGTTGTTCAGACCAATAAGGATTACCGCACTGAATCCAGGATCATCCTCAAGGAGCCGTGTTTCAATTGCATCGATTTTGTTCAGGAACTTTGCATCCACGCGACGTTGGCGTGCATGAAAGTTGTTTCTAACCTCGGTGACAGAAAAGTTTCCTTTGGCAAGCTTGCGCCATTGCGCGCGGGGGAACACTCTGATTTGATCGAGGTTGGCCTCGCTCACCTGGACCTCGTACCATTCAGTACCTTCTGGAACCTCTTTCCAAAGCGAGTGGTGTCGCAGGAAGAGCAAAGCGCGCCGCTTGGCGTTGTCGTGCACATTTGTGAAGTTAGGCGTACTCACAAGCTTACGCATGGTGTCCTGGTATTTGCGGAATTCAGCACCTTCGAAATCGCTCCTGAGAAACTCCGCAATGACTTCATCTTCCGACACACGACGAATCAACTCCATCGGTCGCGTCATGGCAGGCTGCTGGAGCTTTTCCCCGTTGGCGAGCAAGTCGCGGACAACGGGTAACGCGACACATGCGAACAGAACGCCCATAAGGATCAATTGCACAAAAATGACTTCGCGCAAGGATGAATGATAGCGGCAAATTGCGGCAATAACGAGACCGCTAAAGGCCAGCTGCACCCAGCTTGTATTGGCGATTTTGTAAGACATCTCGAAGGTAATCATCACCACACTCAGCGAGTAAACGATTGAGGTGATCGCATACAGGGCAAGGAGGTAGGGAAGGTTGAATTGCCCGTCTATCCGGAACCCAGAGCCAAAGAAAGCGGTCCAGAGACCGGCAGGAGCAATGCTAAGGCCGAACGCCAGCACGCAACCGATTCCCAGCACCATGAGGAGCGAGGTGGCGATCACTCGGATATCTTTGCGATCCTCATGTCGAGTGCCTGCGACGAGCGGAAACATCGAATTAACTACTGCCGATGAGAAGGCAAAGATAACGCGCCCTACCATTGCCACAGCCGCATAGATGCCGGCCTCGTTTGCGGCGAAGAAATGCTTGACCAGCACAATGTCACAGTTGTTGATCAGCACCTGGCCCGAGAAGAACACTATGGCCTGAGAGGCTTCGCTGAGAGCATGCGACAAACGAAGAGGATTCGGAATTCGCCCCGCGAGTTTGGGAGCGATGGCGAAGTAAGCGGCAGCGACGGCTGCCGCATTGGCTGCCATGACGCCTTGAACGCCGAAACCGAGAAGGATAAGTAACAGCGATCCACCGAATCGAACCGCTCCTTCTAAAACAAGATTCGTTGCGAGGCGTTGAAATCCATAGGTTCCCTGAATATAACCCCGCCGGGTTCCCAGCGGAACATAGAAGGCTGTTCCCACTGCGAGCAACGCAATGAGATTGGAGTCGGGCAAATTGAGATAGTTGGCAATTGCCTGTCGAAATAGGAGCAGGACAAGAGCAACAAGAACACCGCAAACGATAGAGGCTCGATGGAAGCCCCTGTAAACCGCAGATTTAGCTTCGTCGGAGGGTTGTTGGGCGACAACCTTTGCGGCGATGATCTGAAACGATAGGGTGACCGCGGATATCAGCGTCAGTATGGTATAGACAACAGTGGCGTGACCGAAACCTTTTGGGCCGAGGAACCGCGCGACTACAATGTTGTAGGCGAGATTGATGCCCGTTGTAAGGCCGGATCCCGAAAGCAAAACGACGCTTCCCGAGACAATGCGAGCCTGTAGTGTTTTGTCTTTCTCTGTCAAGTTATTCCCCAAACTCTAGACGAAGACGATGCCAGTGCGGGCAGTTACGGGAACTGCGTCAAGCTGAAAGTCCAGCTACATTCACGGCGACATATAATTCGATGCAAGAAGGAGCATTGTGGCTGCTCGGAAGATTAAGGGGTTCGTTTTTGAGGGAAGGGTGAACAACCCAATGCATTTCTGATGCCTCTAACAGAACAGCCCATGCTGAATCGTACCTATGCTGTACTCTTGCTAATGTTTCTGTTGCCTCGCGGATGTTCCGGTCCCGCTGGGCAAACGCTGCCGCTGAAGCACAAGGCGGCGGGCAATGCTCCACAGACGATCGCTCTATATGAAGCGTGGTTTGGACATCCGAGCCACATATCAATTGGTTATTCTTCACACGATCCCGCGGTTATCAATAACCAGATTCGCAAGGCGAAGGCAATGGGGATCTCCGCGTTCGTAGTGGATTGGTATGGCGATCGCGAACCATTCATTGATCGCAGTTATTCCCTGATGCAGACGGCGGCGGCGAAGAACGATTTCCAGATCGCCATGATGTATGACGAGACGAATCAGGAGGATGGGGCCACCGATGAAGCGCTCGCTGACTTCACCATGTTCCATGACACCTATCTATCTCAGAAAGCTTCCGGGCATCAAGCGTACCTAACCTACGAAGGCAGGCCGCTGATTTTCATTTTTCCCAAGGGTGGACACACGGACTGGAAGAGGGTTCGAGCCACGGTGGAAAAATGGGATCCAGCTCCGTTACTGATTGAAGAGAATCTGCCAGGGAGCGACGCCGACGCATTCGATGGCTTCTACGCATGGGTGAGCCCGACCCAAGGCGGCGACGGCAGCAATTGGGGAGAGCAATACCTGACCGAGTTCTATCAAACCATGCTGGCGAAGTACCCTGACAAGATCGTGGTTGGGGCGGAGTGGTCAAGCTTCGACGACAGCAAAGCCTCATGGGGACTTAACAGGCACATTGCTGCACGCTGTGGACAGACTTTTTCCGACACAACGGCGTTATGGCACAAGATGTTTCCCGCTGATAATCTGCTTCCCTTTGTCATGATCGATACCTGGAATGATCATGAAGAGGGAACTGCGATTGAGGATGGGATCCCCACCTGCAAACCGGGTGAGCCGGATCAGACGGCTGCTAACGTTGCGGCGACACGACCGGCCGAGCAGAAGAAGCCATAGCAAGTGAATTAGTAGGAAAATTTAATGGTGAAAGTCGCAATCTTTCGTCGCGTGCACAGGCGACCCTTGTGCGCGCGATGTCATCAAATTATGTGTCCGAGAAATTTCCAGTTCACAGAGGCGCAAATATGACTAAATTTGTTGCGTTGGTGTTGCTCAGCGGTGCTGCATGTGTCCACGTTTCAGCCGCAGTGGGTCAAACTGAACTTGCGGAGATTGAGCCCGCGACGGCAGCTGCGAGTGCGAGTGTGAACCTGACTTCATTGCCGGCCGTTCCCAAGGGCAAGAGCACTATCCTGGGTGGCGAGATCCGGAGTGTTGATCCGGTGCGCGATCAGCTGACACTGCGGGTATTTGGTCAGCGTCCAGTAAAGGTGCTATTTGACGAGCGAACTCAGGTTTATCGGGATGGGAAACGTATATCTCTTCTGAACCTTGGCCCTGTGGGTCACGCTTCAGTGCAAACGGTTCTTGATGGAACAAATGTTTATGCGCTCAGCATTCACATGTTGTCGCACCTGCCTGAAGGAGAATACCAGGGGCATGTGCTCGGCTTTGACTCAGCGACGCGTGAGCTGACGTTGAGCGGAACCCTTTCGCGTCAGCCGTTCAAGGTGCTCGTCCCAGTGAGCACCCCAGTGGTTCGCCAAGGCCAAGAGCAGTTCACAGCTCACCAATCAGGTGAATCCGATCTTGTAAAAGGGGCGCTCTTATCTGTTGAGTTTCAGTCGGGTAAACCGGGCCAGGGTGTCGCAAGCCAAATCGCTGTTCTGGCCACGCCTGGCTCCGCATTCATTTTTACCGGAACCATCTCCACCCTGGACATGCACGCGGGATCATTCATAATGAACGATCCGAAGGACGACCGGGATTACCAGGTGTTCTTCGATCCCTCGGCACTGCCGGCAAGCACGACGCTTAGGGAAGGAGATCAAATCAGGGTGATCGCCAACTTCGATAGCGGTCGCTATGTCGCAAGCTCCCTTACTGTTCGCTAATCTGTCCGCTAAGCCTGGGGTCGTTCTGCCGAAATGAATTTCTTCAGTTGCCGATCTGGTCTTGGAAAAATTTAAGTCAAACAAGAAAGCGCCGTTGGGAGGGGAGGCTCGCGCAAGCTTCCATCGGCTCAAAGTTGTCGTCAAACATGATTATTGAGGAGTAAATCGCAATGCCCAGGCGGCCTACCGCAAAGAGTCTCGAGTCGCTTCACGCCACTCTCCAGAAATTGGAGCAGGCGAGTGACCCCGACGCGGAGGATGTTTCGATTTCTGAGTTGAAACAAGTAGTCCTTAACCGCATCATCGACATCGAGCTCTCCAAGACTCTCGTGGTTGAAGGCGAAGAGAGCGAGAGCGATCCTGGCGCCGAGGACATTGCTTCGCTTCCGTTGATAAGAGAAGAGCGAGTCGCTGAAAGTGTTGGCGACCAGCTCCCGCTCGAAAAACTCGATTAGTTTTCTATTTCCTCTCTCTTCCAACTTTCTACTGTCAAGTCCGCTAATATCCTGAGGGCTTCCCAACGCTCCCTAAGCACAGATCCGCGTGGAGCGCGCCCCTCTGCTAGATATCGATGGGCTCGGCGTCTCTCATTTGATCTACCTGGGTGGTGGTGCTGCGGCTAACAGAGACGGTTGCTGGAATTTGCACTGTCTATTTACTTTGTCCCTTGTAATTTAGAGTGTCCGACATGATTGTGGGGTTGGCTTTAAACCAACCCCACGGATGTAGATGAGCTTCCTTAGCCAAGACAAAACATGAACAAGAGGAAGGGACCATCAAACGAACTTCCTCGGAAAGAATAGCAAGAGTGGACCTTTTATCCTATGCCGCCTCGGTGACATTGCGGCTCTTGCGGTTTTCTCCCGTGAGTGCGATTGCAGCGGGTTGTTGCTGAACGAGCGCAGGAGAACCATAAACACGATTGATGATCGACAGGGGGCGATTGCGAACCTCATCATAGACGCGCCCCATGTACTCACCAAGTACGCCCAGGCAAAGAAGCAGAAGGCCGCCAACAAAGAACACGGCCGACCCCACGCCGAAGCCTGTAGTCACTACAGCGCTACTGGAAAGGAGCATACCGCCCAGCAGCAAGAGAGACACAGCGACTGCCAGGCCGAACAGAGCAAAGCTAAGACGCAGCGGCTTATAGCTGAAGCTTGTGATCGCATCCATCGCATACTTGATCCGGCTTATAAAGGAGAGTTTGCCGTCTCCTGCAAGTCGGTCCTGCCGATCGTAATAAACGACCTTGTTGCGATAGCCGACCCAGGCGCGCAGCCCAGGGAGGTAACGATTCCGCTCGCCCAATGAATTGACTGAATCAACAACCTTACGGCTCATGAGACTGAATATTCCTGCATTCAGCGGAATGGGGTAATCGGAAAGAGCTCCCATTACGCGATAGAAAAGGGGAAATAGTTTGGCCAGGATTTTGCGACGTTCCTGGCGGCTCTTCCGGACCGCGACCACGACTTCGCCGCCTTCGCGCCATGCTTCCACAAGCTTAGGCAGGACTTCCGGCGGATCCTGGAAATCGCCATCCATAAGGATCACAGCGGCGCCGCGTGCTGTTTGCAGGCCGGCTGAAATGGCGCCCATGTGGCCCCAGTTTCGCGACAGGTCGACCACTACCACATGGGGGTCCAGGCTTTGCAAGCCCTTGAGCAATTCAAGCGAGGAATCCGCTGAACCGTCGTTGACATAAACAACTTCCCATTGGGTACGGCATTGTTCCATGGCTTTCGCCACCGCCTCATGGAACCGCACGACCAGTTCTTCTTCATTGTAAATTGGGACAACTACTGAAATCATATTGGGCTCCTGAGATCGGATGTCATGCTTGAGATAGTCGTTCTCTTGCGGTTATTGCAACTTTCTAACTGCATTTGATGCAACTTGCGCGGCATTTACTGTCCAATTCATCGGCAACTTGCGATTCAAATTGATGACGTCAATCATGTGTTGACTGGAATACTCTTACCCGCCACCTGACTTCGCTCGGAGCTAAAACAACCAGATAACGAGCGCTCTCGTGCTGTGTCGAAATGACCTTATCATGGTCAATAAGTTGGACATCGTACTCAACCGTGTCAGTCAATTCAATCGACAATCCGTCTGGAGAATAGAGGAGAAGTCGGAGATCGTGCGAGCGATCCTGATAGTGGGTGCGAATTCCGAGTTGGCCTTGCTGGTGGATCGTGTCGGCGAGTCGATCTTTGGCGATTCCGACGAAGTCAGCATCCAGAAGCTCAGGCCGATTCTGCTCAAGGGCGGCCTGGAGGCCGCTCCAAGCGTGAAGGTAATCGCGAATTACCGCGGCCTTACTTTGATCCGTAAGCGGGCGCGGAGAGTGAAGTGTCACAGGTTCCACATGCACGGCGACCTGAGCAATCGCGGCTTGGGATAGAACGATACAGCCAGCAAGAAGGACAAGGAAACGCTTGTGCGCGGTCATTTGGTCCATCCAATCTGGTTCCCCATGACGACTCCGCTGGCGACGGATAGGGTTGCGCCCGGGTGCACCTGCATGGTGACTTGAGCAACACCGCGCTTGAGAGGCTGGTCTATTGTGGACTGGGTTCCTTTGTAAGACTGGGTGAAAGTGACAATGGTTCCATCCGGGATGGCATTTCCGCTGCAGTCACGTACAGGGTCGGTGATCAACTCCACCTGCTGTCCCGATTGCCGCGCGTTCATCTTTAGTGTGCAGGGGTCGCCGGGAACCTGGCCGACGATGCGTGTGCTGGAGATATCTCCGATGCGCGCGGCAAACCGATCGATACCTTGCTGCGCGGTCGAGTCCATCGCGGTCCAGGCGGCGCCTTCGCTCGTAACTAATGCGCGCTTCTGCAATGTGCCGGAGGGAGTTGAGAGCTCAAACGAAACTGGTGTTGGTGCGGAAATCAGATTGTGGTAGGTGTCGAAAACGTAAACGGTGCCGGTAATGCCGTCATGCAGCCCTACGGGCAGGCGAGACGGCTTCGCGAAAAAGCTCATCTCCGCAGGCTTGCTGGCGGGGACCACATCGAAGGAACCGTTCTGGGTGGATGAGTCTTGGGTAAGAACCGCCAGATAACGGCCGGCGTTGTAAAGTGACCCAGCAGGGAACGATGTGGACTCTCCCAATTGGACATCGCGCTTTAATACCTGGCCGGTGCCGATTATGTATAACGTTGCCTTGCCGCTTCCATTGCTCTGAATTGAGAAAGGAGTTCCGGCTTCAACGGTTTTTGGCAAAGTCACTGTTGTACCCTGGGCAGTCGCCAGTTGCGCGACGCCCAGGAACAGGCCGCTTAGCAGTAACGGGACTCGGGACTTCACAGAGAACCTCCAGAACTGTACGTGGAAACGACCGTACGCTGAGTGGCAATATTCTTTGCGAGATCTTCCGGAATATGGATTTGAAATGGTACTGGGTTTTGCGGTGAGAGAGCATGGTCAACGTATTGATCAGCCACCCACACCACTTTGCCGCTCTTGTCGTAGAAAGTTCCAAGGACATGCGCGACATTCACTATCTGTCCGCTCTGATTGATAAGTTGCCCAGTTAATGAAGCGTCGGGCGCAGGGTGCAATTGCTGGTCACCGATTTCGATGACCGGATCTGCCGATGCTGCGATGAGGGATGACTGTGGCGACATGCGAATGCTGCCAACGTCAGACAAGGAGACTTTAGGGAACATGATGAAGAACGGTGTGACCTGCTTGGGCAGAAGGAGGTGAGCGATCTTGTCGAAGCTCCCCTCGGTCGCAATCGTGGTTTGATTCTTTGAGATCAGCGTTGCGCCAACTGAGACATAGGCAGGTACAACATCCTCATTCAGAAGCTCGCCAAGTATCACAACCCCGTCAGCCCGTTCCACGGGACGCATATCCACAATGCGCACATGAGGGGCCTCGACGTCCTGTGCACCCCAATCATCTCCAGGGCCGCGGTAAATAACGTCCCACCGGAGATAATTTACCGGGATGACCTGAGGTGGCACAGTTGGCTCCTTGGTGATGGGCCACTCGGCTTGCCAGGTATTGCCATTCTTTACTACGTGCAGCTGACGAGTGCTGACGGAGCTGCCGACGACAGTAGCCCAATGCATCGTGAGCTGCATGTCTGCTTCAGTGTCCGATGCATGGAGGGGTTGGACCTCGAACCTGTCGAGAGTGGAATAAGTGAGCAGGCTTGGATAGTATCCGGTCAAATCATGCGCAAACTCCGGCTCTGTAAACTGAGCTTTGTTGGCGAGATGAGAGTAGGCCTTATCCCATTGTTGAGCGCGGATTTCATCGGCTAAATTGCGGACGGCACCCTCGGCAGTCGAAGACGAAGCCAGCATGCTCTGTGCTCCGGCATAGGCCGCCGCAGATGGCGCCGGCCAAAGTGTTCCGATCACTATGAGAGCGATGGTGGCAGTAAAGAGAAACGCGGCAAGCAATCGTCCATTATTCACGAGACCAACCTCCCATGTACGAGACTGTCGTCAGAGACGGCCGGGTGTTCGACTGGGACCCTATACCGCGACTTGTCTGGAATCAAAAGAACAAATATGGCAAGCAGGCTGCTGCCGAATGGGAGTATGCCCCACATCAGACCTTGCCAGTGAGGGGGAACCTGTGGCGCATTGATTGGAACGGCCGGGGGGACACCGTCTTTGGACCACACCGTGATGGTTTTATCCTCGAGTGAATCCACCGGCCGCCAACCGGCAAAGGAGAGGAGTGGATCGTAATAATGATCGCGAACAAACACCCACTTCAATCCGTACGTGTCTGCGTGCGCGAGCATGGCGCGAAGTGCATCGAGGCCTGCTTCGCCGAAGTACTTTGAACTAGTAAGTGCGCCGGCGCCATAGTGAGTCAATTCGGGTAACATGCGCCCTGAATTCCATTCACCGTCAACGCTGCTTGCGTTTGTCAGCATGGCCAGACGCGCAATTTTATTGCCGAATCCCAGAGTCACGTAGCGGTACTGATCATGTCCGTCGCGATTAAGCCAGGAGGCGACCGTGTCGACCGGGAAATCCTCCGCGTCCGCAGGCCGATACGTTGACCAACCAACCGCAAGCGCACAGGTGCAAGCGGCCAGGACAGCCAAGCCGACTGCAGCTACTACCTTGTACCGATCGACAAGTTCAGCAGCGAGAAGCCCCACAAACGGGAGTGCAAGCAAGGTTGCCCAATAGCTGAATCGCTCCATGGTGAGCACATCGAATGCGCGACCGAGCAACAGATGGCCAACAGGAGTTGTGCCACCGAGGCCCACCATGAATGCCACCCAGAAGCCGAGCAACAAGGGACGAAGCCTGGCAACCTTGGATCCACGCAGGAAGATGAACGGTAACGCGAGCACGAGCGCGCCATAAGGAACAATGAAGTAATTCAAGCCCCACTGAGGGCTAAGCAAATAATTTGCCCGGCTTGGGTGTGGAATGGGCGTTTGGGTGACGGGATAGCGAAGCAAGGCGATCCAAAATGGAAGCAATACAACGGCGATTGCGATGCCAACGAGCACGGTGATCAAGGCGGTGCGCGTTACGAAGGCGGTAGTGGATACCCGCTCACCATCCTGACGATCCAGCAGGACCAGAGCCAGGACAGGCACTGCGAAGAAGAATGATCCGAATAGCAACGTTGCGTGGTGAGCGGCAGCGGCAGCGGCGAAAAGCGCGCTTGCCTTTACGAACGAGCGCCACTTTCCATACCGAACCCACTCAAAAAGAAAAGGAAGCGCATTTAGATAGATTGGAGCCGCGGATGTTGTACCCAATTGACCAGCAGAATAGACGAGAAAGCTCTCTGAGCCGAGAAAGACACTCGCCAATGCTGCGAACGATGCAGCGCGGGGTCCCACCCAGAGCAGTGAAAATCGATAAACGCCAACCACCAGGAGCAAGAGGGCGGCAAGCTGTACCACCATGTAAGCCGTGTCCAGGCCAAAGATATGGGAGGCCAAAGCCACCCACTGCTGCGGAAGCGGAGGATAGGTGACCTGCGAGAAGCCCGCGTACCACTTCGCGTTCCACGGGTCGAACCAGTGGTGAACATAGTTGGAAGCAAAGAAAATATGGAAGTTCGTGTCATACGACTTTAGAGGCAACTTCATCAGCAAGAGAGGCAGGTTGACCACGATGGCCGCCAACAGAGCGACGGATATCGGTATCGACCGAGTGGACAGAGCAATGGGTTTAGCGTTCTGCACGGGGTGCCTTTCGGAAAACAGCGGTTGGATTCACAAACAATTGCAGTGATTAAGGAATTAAGAAGGCGCCAACTCAGAGCTTTGAACAAAGACTGGTCGTGCAAAATGTCGCACAATTGCGCACATTGTTGGATTCACTCTTTGGTAGCGATGGTTGCTTCGTGAGGTCAACTCAGTTGGCGCGGAAAAAATGAATTGTTCGGACAACATAAAGGCCTTTATTGGTATCAAACTTCCCTAACGTAACTTTGCGCGGGTGAATGCTGTGATTGTTCGACTTTGGTGCCTAAAAGGTGGATTGGTGTCAGCTCTTGTTGCAGCATGCTGCGGCATGAGCGCGCAGGTTTACAGCGTTGGTGGCGACTCGACGCCGAGTTCGCAAGCGCAACCTAAACAGGGACAGAGTGCGGACCAGCCACTTGGTTGGGGATCCAACATCCAGAATGCACGCCTTGCGCGTGCGGCGGAGCAGGCTCTGCAGCACGGAGATCACGCGCTCGCATTTGATTACGCGCGCCGCGCCGCGCAAGCAGCCCCAAGCGATCCGCAGCTTTGGTTTCTGCTTGGTTATGCTGCGCGACTTGACTCGAAATTTCAAGAATCGGCAGATGCTTACAGCCGCGGTCTTCGGCTCAGCCCTTCATCCCTCGACGGCATCTCCGGCCTTGCGCAGACTTATAGTGTGATGGGCCGAAACGAAGAGGCCACGCGGCTTCTGAAGCAGGCAGTGACGAGCGATCCACGGCGCAGAGATGACCTGCTCTTGCTTGGTGATCTCACTATGCGGTCGTCAGACTACACTGGTGCGCTTGATTTCCTGAGCAAAGCGGAACGGCTGAAGCCGGACGCGCGTTCTGCATTGCTGATGGCGATTTGCTATCAGCACTTGAAGCAGATGGACCAAGCCGACAAGTATCTTGAACTTGCGAAGCATCGCGCGCCCGACAACCCGGATGTTCAACGGTCGATGGCGGGATACTACCGCGAGACAGGGAATTACGAAGCAGCAATTGCAGCGCTGAAGTCGATCCACAATCCGAGACCGGATGTAACGGCGGAACTAGCCTACACCTACCAGCTCGACGGCAAAATGGATGAGTCTGCCAGGTTGTACGATCAAGCTGCCGACGCTGCCCCGAAGGACATGGGACTGCAGCTTTCCGCGGCACAGGCAGATATTTCCGTTGGAGCCCTTGAGAAGGCAAAGCCATTTATTGATCGCGCAAACGGAATCGATGCGAACTACTATCGGCTGCATGCAATCCGAGCGGAGATTGCCAGGCTGGAAGAACGCGATGAGGATGCCGCGCGAGAATATAGCGCCGCAATTGCGAAACTGCCCGCATCTCCAGCGGAGGGGCCGCTCTATGGAATCCAACTGCACTTGGACCTGAGGCATGTCGACAAGGATCTTGGAAATGAAGACGCTGCCCATCATGAACTAGATACGGCCCAGGCGGAGATCAACGGGCTGTCCGACCAGTCCGGAGGCAGAGCGCAATTTCTGCGGTTGAGAGCTTTAATCGGATTGGACGCGGGCAATCTGGAGGCCGCGCTGAGTGACGTCAATGCGGCGCTCGCCATCAACGCGCACGATCGGGATGATCTGCAGCTTGATGGAGATGTCCTTATGAAACTCGGCCGAACCGAGGATGCCATCAGGACGTATAAGCAGGTTCTCGCGGTAGATCCCGACAACCGCTTTGCGCTTACCTCCCTTGGCTATGCCTCGCGAGCCGCAGGCCGCGATCAGGATGCGGAAGAATATTTCCTGCGCCTGGAGGAAGTGGCTCCATCGTTATACATACCCTATTTAGCGCTTGGGGATCTCTACACTGCCGGCCGCGAATTTACAAAGGCCGAAGACGCGTACAACAAAGCGTATTCGCTAGATAAGAAGAAGGCGCTTGTTATGGCTGGGGGTATGAATGCCGGCCTTGAGGCTCATGATCTTGATCGCGCCGGGCTGTGGCTGAGTCGACTTACCCCTGGCATGGAAAAGGAGCCCCAGGTCCTTCGAGAAAAAGAGAGATATCTGAGTTTCAAGGGAGATTACCAAGCGTCGGCAGACGTTGGCCACGAGGCAATCAAGGTGTTGCCCAAGGATAGGGACGTGGTGGTGTATCTCGGGTACGATCTGCTGCATTTGAAGAAATATGATGAGCTGCTGACACTGACGTCGGACTATCTTACGATTCTTCCCAAAGAGCCGGATATCCCCTTGCTTGCGGGTTACGTGCACAAAGCCCGGGGCCTGAGTGACGAGGCGCAAAAGGACTTTACCGAGGCTCTTGATCGCGATCCTGAAGTAGTAACGGCCTACGTGAACCGCGGCTACATGCTGAACGATATGCACCAGGCGCGGGCAGCCGCGAGTGACTTTGAAGCGGCACTGAAGAGAGAACAGGACAACGGCGAGGCGCATCTGGGGCTTGCCTATGCGAATCTTGAACTCCATAAACCAGGCGCTGCTGTTCAGGAAACGGAGCTGGCTGAGCGCACGCTGGGGGACTCAAGAGAGATTCACGTAATCCGTGCTACCGCATTCGGTCGACAGGACATGTTGATCAAGGCAGTGAATGAATACAAGGCTGCATTGAGGTTTACGCCTGACGATGGCGCGCTTCATCTTGGATTGGGGAATGCGCTATTCGAAGAGCGGCAATATCATGACGCGATTGACGAACTCCAAATTGCTGTGAAAGACGCACCGGATGATGCTGCTGTCTACGCGTTGATGGCGCGGTCCTATGCGAACCTGGAGAACCGCGATCAAACGTTGTTGAACGTGCAACTGGCCGAGCAGCACGTGCAGCCAGCAAAGAGTGGCAGTGAGGGTGTGGGATCCACGCAAAGTGAAATCTACACTTCCACCGGCGAGGCTCTCAGCACTCTCGGCGACCACACTGAGGCGATGGAGCGTTTTCGCAGAGCGCTCGCAGCTCCCGGCAGCGACAGAGTAGGCGTTCGCCTGGCGATCGCGCAACTGATGGCCACGCAAGGGCATTCAGAGGATGCGGAGCGACAGATTGCTCTTGCCCAAATGGAAGGGTCAGCTGGCGAGTCGGCGCCACCAAACGGCACTCAGTATATCGAGGCAGCCGACGTGTTCCGGTCGATGCACGACTACGAATTGTCGCAGACCTATCTTCAGCGCGCGAAGGCAGCGGGTGCGCCGGATGCGGAGGTGCGGATTGGACTGGCCAATAACTATCTTGCGTTGGGAGATACTACCAGGGCGCAAGCCGAGTTAGCCGCAGTAAGCGCTGTTGCGGATAACACACCTAATTATCAGTATCTGCTTGCCGAGGCCAATGTCCTCCGCCAACAACATCACGACGCTCAGGCACTAACATCTTTTGCGCAGGCCTCGAACGCGGAAGGCGAAGATCAAACGGCCGAGCAAGGTCTACTGCAAGCGGGTGCGGACGAAGGGCTGAGGGTTACACCGCACTTGAGTTTACTGTCGGACACAGCCGTCGAGCCAATCTTCGAGGACTCGACCGTCTATGTTCTGGATTCGAAGCTCGACGCCTCGTATCCCATACAAAGCTCGGATACGGCCCTTCTTCCACCTCCGCGATCTTCTGTCGAGACTCAAACGACAAACGCATATCATCTGCACTTTGGGAATTTGCCAACAGCCTCTGGCTTCTTCCAGGTGCGAAATGCACGCGGACAAATATCGGTCCCCGCGACTAACTCGGTTGTTAACCGCAATACTACCGACTATGCGTTCAATGTTGGCGTAAATCCGACTATCAACATCGGAAGTAATGTGTTGACATTTGACAGCGGTATTCAGGCCACCGTTCGCCGCGATTCCGAGTCGCCGGTTGCAATGAACCAGAACCTGTTCCGTGAGTTCGCATACATGTCGACAAGCTCATTCTTCAATGTAGTGTCTGCGAGCGGATATGTAATACGTGAGACTGGTCCATTTACTGAGTCAAATCTTCACTCTGTGGCTACTTCAGGTGCTGTTGATTTTCGCGTTGGATCACCCTGGGGCAAAACAGCTTTGGTTACCGGGTGGGGAGCGAACGATGAACAGATCTCGCCGGTGCACTATGAGGTCTACAACACATCTTCTTACATAGGGATCGCACGAAAGTTTGGAGAGCGGTTCAATGTGAGAGGCGTAGCAGAAGACGTGCGCGCATGGCGAGTGGTGGGAACCAATTGGGCTATTGCTCAAAACTTGCGCCCGGCAGGAGCTGTTGACTTCGCACCAAACCATAAGTGGGATCTGCAGGTGTCAAGCGCCTACTCGGATGTTCGAAGCTTCCACGCTTACGATGCGATCCAAAACGGGTTTTCCCTGTCGTACGCAAGGCCTTTTCGCCGTAAATTCAATGACGATTCCGGAACAGTTGTTCTTGAGTACCCGATTCGAGTGTCTGCCGGCATACAACAGGAGTCCTTCATCAATTTCACGGGGGGACACAACCAACAGTTCAGGCCCTATGTCCAAATCAGTCTATTTTAAAGGCGGAATTCGATGAAGATATGTTTAGTTGCAACTTTTCCACCAAGTGGCCGCCAGTTGAATGAGTATGCATTTCACATTGCGCGAGAACTGACAAAGTGTCCCGACGTTGAATTGACGATTCTCGCCGATGAGCTGACTGACTACGAGTTTGCAACCGATGAAAACGGCAAGACTCTGAAGGCCGATCAACAATCAGAATTGCCGGGCTTCACGGTGATTCGCTGTTGGAAATTTGGCAGCGTTCTCACCCCGGCGCGTCTGATCAAAACGATCAGGAAACTGAAGCCGGACGTCGTATGGTACAACCTTGTCTTTTCCAGTTTTGCAACGCCGGAGAATCCCTTTGCGGCATTTGCCGGGCTTTCTGCCCCTGCGCTGACGCAAGCATCGGGCTTCTTCACGCACATTACTTTGCACCATATCATCGAACACGTGGACTTTGCGGCCGCAGGAGTCAGGCGAGAAAGACTGTTCAGGTTCGGCACAAATCTCGCGACGAAGGCGTTGCTGAAAGCACACTCAGTCTCTGTTCTCCTCCCTCACTACCGAAGCACCCTGAATGCGAAGTACTCCGCTCGTAATGTGCTTCTCGGCAATCACGGAACCTTCTCTTCAACTCCGACGCCTCCGGAGTTTACCAAGCGTGGCAATCCCGATCTTCGGATTCTGGCGATTGGACACTGGGGAACTTATAAACGCTTGGAGACGCTGATGAGTGCGTTTCCAAAAGTGCTTGAAAAGGTTCCGAATGCGAGGCTGATTGTTGCGGGCGCGAATCACCATACCAAGGCCGGCTATTGGGAATCGATTCGCGATGCGCAACCCAAGGATCTCCCGATCGAGTTTCGCGGATACGTGGCGGAAGAAGCTATCCCAGAACTGTTTCAGTCAACTTCGATTCTGGTGTTGCCTTATGACTCAGCCACCGGATCAAGCGGACCAGCACACCAGGCGTGTGAGTATGGGGTACCCATAGTGTGCGCCGATATCGACGATTTCAAGGAGATGGTCACACGGGAGAATATGGCCGTCAGTTTCTACAGGAAGGGCGATGCTGATGATCTGGCCGAACGGTTTGTTGATATCTTGAAGTCTCCGGATCTGCAACGTCAAATGGCTGAGCATAACTTTGCAGCAGGCGTTGAGATGACGATGACGAGTGTAGTGAAGAACTACCTTCGTTGGTTCGAATTGCATAAGTGCAAGAAGGCCATGCGCAAAGGAGCAAGGGTTCCAGAGCGGCTGAGTTCATTGTCCCTCAGTATTGGTTCCAACATGTCTTCAACCGAAATCAGCGAGCAAGGAGTGGCGGCCGCTCATCGGCCTGGTGGTTTGGAGTGAAGCATTGTCGTTTAGGGCGAAGGATCGACGGTACACTCTGACAATGCGCGAGAGCCGTTGACAGAATGCACGGGGAATATGGCGACACCTCGTGGAAATCAATGATCAGAATTAGCCGGACGAGAGAGCCGGTGTCCGTTTATGAATTGATCGAAGCGGAACGCTGGGAGATCCCGGTGATCCGGAATCTCGCACGTATTGACCTTGCTTTAGGGCTTCGAAGGAGGACATCATGACCAAGGCGTTTGTTCAAGGATGCCGTCGCTGGAACCTGTACTGGGCAGTAGCAAGCCTGTTGGTGCCTGTGTTCCTTAGCGGGTGCGGGTCTATGAATGTCACTGGAACGGTTGGCGCACCGACTGTCGCGATCTCGGCGAATCCCTCTTCGATCCCAGCCGGAACTTCTTCAATATTGACGGTGATATCGACCTACGCTACGCAGGTTACCGTGACGGGAAGCGATGGCACTACATATACACTGCAGCCGAGCGGGGGAACACAGTCAGTTACTCCGAAAGCGACCACGACTTATACGGCGGCAGCGTCCGGAAGCGGTGGGTCAATAACCGCTACTACGACAGTAACAGTAACTGCTAATCCGGCGCCGACAATCACTGTTATCGCAAGCCCCTCCACAATCGCCGCCGGCGGCGCTTCCACATTGACGGTGTCTGCGACAAACGCCACGCAGGTTACTGTGACCGGAAGCGACGGTACCACCTACACTTTGCAGCCGAGCGGTGGAACGCAATCAGTTAGCCCGAAAGCAACGACCACATACACCGCTGCCGCGACTGGACCGGGTGGATCGGCGTCGGCTACTGCAACAGTGATGGTGAATGCGAGTACAGCACCGACCGTAAGCATCGTAGCCAGTCCGACTTTGATCGCCGCTGGAGCCTCCTCGACACTGACGGTGACTGCGAGCAACGCAACGCAGGTTACTGTGGCGGGAAGCGATGGTACCACATACACTTTACAGCCGAGCGGAGGTACGCAGGCAGTTAGCCCAAGTGCGACAACCACTTATACCGCGAGCGCGACTGGCGGGGGCACTACAGTATCGGCCACCGCAACTGTGACGGTTACTGCTAATGCCGCACCGACGGTGAGCATCGTAGCCAGCCCTACATCGATTACTGCTGGCAGTTCCTCGACCTTGACGGTAACAGCGGCCAACGCCACGCAGGTTACCGTGGCGGGCAGTGACGGTACCACGTATACTCTGCAGCCGAGCGGGGGCACACAAGCGGTTAGTCCGACTGCGACCACCACCTATACCGCGACTGCGACTGGAGGAGGCGGATCGGTTACAGCCACGGCGACGGTAACAGTGTCGGCTGGTGGTAGCTCGCAATCGATTAATCACGTTGTGTTCATGCTCCAGGAGAATCATTCGTTCGACAACTATTTCGGTATGCTCAATCCCTACCGAGTCTCCAACGGTTGGAACATTGGCGACGATGGCAACACATATAACGTAGATGGTATCGACGACAAGCTGACGACGATCAGCAACGAGGACGATCAAGGGACATCGTATCCTCTGTTCAAGTTCACTAGCACCTGCGTGGACGACATGAGTTCGGATTGGCTCTCCAGCTATGGAGATGCCAACAGATACGACTTTCTCACTACGCGGCCTATCAAGATGGATGGCTTTGTGCACAATGCGGAAGGTTATGCGAACAGCTGCGTAAATGGAGGCGGAAGTTGCGCCGGATCGTTCACTGATACAACCGGCCAACGCTCAATGGGGTATTACGATGAGGACTTTCTAAATTACTACTACTACATGGCGTCCCAATTTGCAGTCTCCGATCGATGGTTTTCGCCAGTATCAAGCAAAAGCATCGACAATCGGATTGCAACCTTCACAGGCGGCACCACGCAAGGGCTGGTCAGAGATCCGGGAGAGGATCATTTGCCTCAGCTAGATATTCCCACCATTTTTCAGGAACTGGATTCCGCCAACGTGTCGTGGAAGATTTACTATACCGTGACTGAAGGATATTGCCTGGACTACGATGACTGCGGCACCTCAGCTTACGATAAGTATCCGGCCACCGATTTCTCGAACCTGACTTATTCGTTCCAGTATTTGTACGAGAATCCAAGTGGAGGCGCCTGTGCCGCTCCCACAGTGCAGTCCAGCGCAGTTGGAGATACGTCAAACTCATTTTGTATTGACACCGCCCACATTGCCCCCTTGTCGACCTACTATACGGATTTGACGAACAACACGCTTCCGAGCTTCGCCTTTATCGAAGCTGGTTACGGCAACAACGATGAGCATCCAGGATCGGGGCAATCGATATTGGAGGGGCAAGCAGAAGTGGCAAAGGTTGTGAATAGCTTTATGGCAAGCCCGGCGTGGAACGATTCCGTCTTCTTCTTCGCATACGATGAGGGCGGCGGACCATATGATCACGTTCCACCCGTGCCGGGCCATTCCAACGACAACACGGATGGCTCACTTGGCACCATTCCAGATATCTCGACCATTTCTGTGAACGCAGACTCGTACGACCCGTGCCTCCCCGCGGGGGGGACTCCAACTCTACATTGCGATCTGTTGTCGAACTATCCTGGAGCGAATTCGGGAGACGCGCCCACGGTTGACGGCTTCGCCGCTCAGCTCGGGTTCCGCCTGCCGAATATCATCATTTCACCATTTACAAGAAAGCATTATGTTTCGCATACACCGATGGACCACACGGCGGTAATTAAGTTTGTCGAGAACAGGTTCATTGGCAGTAACGTGTCACTGACTCCTCGAGATGCGGCGCAACCAGATTTGTTGGAGTTCTTCGATTTCAATAAAACTCCCTGGGCAACACCACCGACCCCGCCTGCTCCCGTGACAGCTGAATCGCTTGGACACGATCCTTGCGACCCCTCCACCTTCGCTCCGGCAGTTCGCCGTAAATGAGCACATGGTGAGATGTCCCGCTGTATCAGCAGCGGAAAAACAAGATGTAAGCTGGCAACAAAGTCCCGCTATACGCATCCAAGTGAATGTCAGCGTATAGCGGAGACGAATATGAGTATGGTCGCGAAAATACTGTTTAGAATGATTGCGGTCATTGCGGTCATTTCATGCATCCAAGCACAATCATGGGCAGGAAACGTAAAGATAAAGATTCCACGGCATAGTGAGCTTACGCCCGTTCAGCGTTTAAATCGAGAGGGTGTTGACGCTATCGAAAAGCACAACTACGAAGCGGCGTCCTCACTTTTTTATAAAGCCTATCTTTTCGATCCTGTTGATCCGTTCACGTTGAACAACCTTGGCTATGTCTCCGAGTTACAGGGGGAACTGGATCGGGCTAAGAAGTTTTATGCCCTGGCCCAGGAACAGGGCTCGAACGCAAACATCGACCGGAGCAATGCGAGGCAGCTGGAAGGAAAGCCGATGCAGTACGCTTTCCAGAATCTCCAGGATGTTCCGATGCGCGTGAATCGCATGAACGTGAGCGCGCTAACGCTCTTGTCGAAGGATAGTGGGCGAGAGGCTGTTTCGCTGCTGCATCAGACGATTGTGCTTGATCCGGGAAATCCCTTCACACTAAACAATCTTGGTGTCGCGTACGAGTCTATCGGAGACTACGACAGCGCACTGAAGTATTACAGGGCTGCCGCCGCATCTAGGTCCTCTGAAACTGTGGTTGTAACTCTTGACCGCTCATGGAGGGGCAGGCCGGTTACTGAAATGGCCGCGGCGAGCGCGAAGCGGCTGGATGAGCTGATGAAGAAAACGGGAGATGCGGAGGTTGAGTCCGCGATGTTCACGATACGCGGAGTGTCTGCCGCGAATCAAAATGACAGACTCGCTGCAAAGCAGGATTTTCTTCATGCTTACTCCCTCGATCCAATGAGTGCGTTTTGCCTGAACAACCGCGGATACGTCGCGGAAATGGATGGCGATCTGGAGACCGCGCAGTTCTTTTATGACAAGGCGCGAAAGGCACGTAACGCGGATGCGGAGGTTGGTCTGGCTACGGAGCGTGCAGCCGAAGGGAAGAAGCTGTTCACAGTGGCCGCCGGCAGTGGTCGCCAGGTTGATAGTCAGCTTGATATCTATAGCGAACAACGTCACCGGGAAACAGGTCCGATTGAACTGACTCCCCGCGGCGGCACGAATGATGGCAATTCCAACGCCGCGCCGGCAGAGCCCTCTTCGCCGGATGCTGAGCCTGCGATGCCAGCAGTGCCGCAGCCTCAATAACGATAATAAGGAGCCTGTTCCAATGACCAATGCCGTTGCCGTGAGTCTGCCCGAAAGATCGATGACTTTGCTTTCGCGCCTCCTGCTGACATCTCAGGATGAGAACGATTCATCATGCTCCAAGATGTCAGTGCTGAGTGCAGAGATTTGTAACATCACTCGGGATGAATTTGATGCGCTGGTGAAGCTGGCGAGTTCAAACCATGTGATTGTGCGTGGCATGGAAGTTGTTTTGAACATAGTTCGGAAGGCAAACGATAACACCCGTACGGAATGGGCGGAAACTGCGCTTGGTGTGGAACGTGCACGCATCGACACCGCGTTGAAATGCCTGGAAGAGATTTGCAGGGTTTTTGAATCCGAGGGTCTGAGTGTGACTGTAATCAAGTCGCTTGACCATTTGCCTGACCTCGGCAGCGACCTGGATCTGTATACGGATGCAGAGTCGAAAGACGTATCGAAACTCATGATCCGCCATTTTGGCGCCGAGATCGCATCACGAAGCTGGGGAGATCGGTTGGCCGGCAAGTGGAATTTTAATATTCCCGGACTGCCGGAGGCTGTTGAGGTTCACGTTGGGCGCCTGGGTCAAACGGGAGAGCAGGTCGCGATTGCGTCACATCTTATGCAACGCACACGGCGTGTGATGGTCGGCAACCACGATTTTCGCGTCACATCAACGTCTGACCGATTGATGATTTCCACACTTCAGCGCATGTACCGCCATTTTTACTTCCGCCTGTGTGACGTGATCGACTCTGCCTCGCTTATTGAGATGGGCGCTATCGAATGGCAGGATCTGCGCTCCTGCGCAATCAATGCAGGAATTTGGGAAGGAGTTGCGACTTACCTCGTCATTGTCTCTGATTACGTGAGGAAATACCGCGGCACCGGGCTTGAGTTGCCGTATTTCGTAAGAGAAACAGCTCGCTTTGGGGGCGATGATGTTTATTACGCGCGCGAGTTTTTGCGCGTTCCTATCGTACCTCAATCTGTGCGACTCTATGGGGCACAACTCGCCGGTTTTGTGCGAAAGTTCGAGGTCGAAAGCGGCGCGCGACTCAGCCTGTTGCCATGGCTCGCCACGGCGGCACTGGTGGGGCAGCGGATTACCGGGAGCGATAAGGGTATTTGGTAGCAAGTGACTTGGGCCCGTACCAGAAGTGTGAACGGGCAAACTTGATTCATTTCAATCAACCTTGGATTAACCGAGAGGGGGGTGCCGGGAGTTTTGCTTTCGGCAAAAATATTATGGACAATCGGCCTATTTCTGTTCGTAAATCAAACACTGGCGGAGAGCCAACTTCGGTGGGTTCCAGCCGCATGATGCAGGATGCAGGGACTTCCGCATGGCTACCTGGTGGGTCACAGATTCCTGCTGCTGCCTATGCTTCGAATTCGCAATCGATGATGATGGCGAGTTCGCGACCGATATTTACAATCGATCCGCTCGCAGTGAAGGGTGACAAAACATCCAGTGCGATATCGGCCGTGGTTCACGTTGTCGGAATCTCACTGATTCTGGCAGTTGCGTGGAATGTGCATTCGGCAGTCACTCTGAAGCCCGCCACGATTGTAACTCCGGTTGACTTCAAGATAACTGCGCCCCCGCCAGTTATGCCAGTGGCAAGGGTGCAGGGCGGCGGCGGCGGCGGCGGCGCGCACCAGGTTATCGAGCCTACCAAGGGGAGGCAGCCCAAGGTTTCGAAAGACCTGATTACTCCTCCACAAATCATCCGGATCGATCACCCGAAACTTGGGGTTGAGCCAACCGAGATGACAAAGATGCCGGAGACCACCAATCTTCCGAACCTAGGAATGAGCCAGTCGCCGCAGATTGCAATGGCTTCGCAGGGTAGTGGAAGTGGCTCGGGATTCGGTCACGGCTCGGGTGGTGGCATTGGTGGTGGTCGGGGCGTTGGCGCGGGTCCGGGCAGCGGTGGCGGCTACGGCGGCGGCCTGATGAGTGTTGGCGGTGGTGTTAGCGCGCCGCAGGTCGTCCACTCCGCTGAGCCCGCGTTCACAGATGAGGCACGTCGAGCGAACTATCAAGGAAATGTCTCTGTCCAACTCATCGTCGATTCACAAGGCAATCCACAGAATGTTCGCCTGGTTAGCCATCTTGGCATGGGGTTGGATGATAAGGCCATTGAGGCAGTCAGGCAGTATAAGTTCAAGCCAGCAATGTACCAGGGACATCCCGTAGCTGTGCAGATCATCATCGATGTAGATTTCCACCTTCATTGATCTCGAATTACGTAGCTCGTAGTACAAAGGGAACCCTTCGGGGTTCCCCTTTTTTTGCGCTATTATGGCGCGGATGAAGGGGTATGGGATGACGATGAATAGAAGGAGACAATGCCGTCGCAGGATATTGCCTATGGCTGGAGCCGGATCTAACTTTGCCATTACTGCGCGGAGACGAGGGTGCTGGCCAAATTCATAGATCTGATGGAGCGGGCGGGATTGTTCGTCGCTTAGAAGGGTCCCTCAATGCGGCCTTGAAGTTCTGTGCCCGAGATCGGGCGGGAGCTTGAGAGGGAACGGGAGATGTCTAGAGGAAATGGATCGGGGGCAGGGAATCGCGGCCAGGAGAATCACTGGGGGGCCAAGCGAAGAACTCATGCTCTTCGCCTGGACGCAAGGTGTCAGTTGGAAGGAATTATTGGCTTAATGCTTGAGCGGTTTGCGTATGATCTGAAGCGGACTTCCTGGCAAAGTAGCCCTTGCGGGTTCTGACGGTCAGTTTGCCATGCTTGGGTGCATTTGCTTCCACCCGTACAGTTCGGTAGCCTTCCTTGCTCGTCGGCTTTGAGGACCGATATCCGATGGTGTACTGATCGCGGATATCATGTGCGACTTCGGCTGCGATGCTATCCACATCCTCAAGAGAACGGGGAAAATATGCCACGCCGCCTGTCTCCGCGGACAGACGCTCAAGTGCGCCCCTGGCTCGAGCAGCTTCTTCCTTGTTGGCATCATAGAGCAGTCCCACGGTATAGACGACAGGGCCGCCGAGGCCTTGAACGCGACGGATGGCTTGCTCCAATTCGAGGCGCGATGCGTTGTCGGCACCATCGGTGATAACCAACAGGACCTGCTTGGGGAGCTTTCCATGGTGGGACAATTCATCCGCAGAAGCGGCGACCGCATCGTACATAGCCGTCGTGCCCTTGGAATCGAAATGTGAGAGCCCGCGGTCGAGTGCGGCGATGTCCGAAGTGAAGCCCTGATCGAGAAAGGCTCGATCGGAGAAATTCACAATAAACGTGGAGTCCTTCGGGTTCGATGCCCTTAGCAAGTGCAATGCTGCGGAATTAACCGCTTCGCGCTTATCCTGCATTGAGCCAGAGTTATCGACGACGATGCCCAGCGACACGGGCTGGTCCTGATGCAGGAACGAAGTTGTTGCTTGCGGCACGCCGTCTTCCCACACGCGAAAATCGCCACGATTCAAATCCGAAACCTCATGTCCCTTTTCATCAACGACGGCACAGGTCAACAGCACCTCATCTACATCCTGGTGCATGGTGTAGAGACCGTCCTGCCGCTTTTGTATTTCGCCTGGCCGACCTGTACCGGAAGGCGCCGATGCAACAGATGGTTCGCTTTCTTCGATGTCCGGGCTGGGAATTGGATCGCGATCTATGTCGAGTCGCGGTTGTACTTCAGCCTGAGTGGGATCGTTTGCTTGTAAGGGACCATGGCTGAGGGCGGTGGCCTGTGGCTGAGCTGAAGGTGGTTGTGTCTGCGGCGATGGCGAGACCTGGGCCTGGGATCGCAAAGGCAATCCGCTGGAGACAACCAAGACTGCTGCAGCAGTGACACAGAGTTTACGCGATATCGTGAACGCTTTTGAGGTCATAGAAGAGGTATCTTGCGTCATTCTGGCGGCCTTATCGGAGAACTGGATTCGAGGAAATCGCCTTCGAGGTTGTCGAGGAATCGATTTGATCCATCGGCAACTCCAATGAGAAGAGAGAAACAGATCCCTGGTCCGCATGCACCCAGATGCCATGGAATCCATCGCGGATTTCAGGGTGAAGCGACAGGAGTGCCGTCATCACGGCGGTAACCTGCTTACGCGCGCTCGGCGGATCATGTAACTGCGTCGCTTGTGTGGGATCAGGAGCGTATTGCACGTCGAGATCGAGTGGACCAAATGTTGTTGTGGTATCGACTGCAGTCACCTGAAAAGTGGAGCCTTGTCCGCCGATCATCACTGGCTGCTGTGCTGCCGGAAGATCAGTGGGCTTTACCCCATCCGCTTCGTGCTGCAACTTTTCGAGATTGGGGCTGGACAGGAAGTCGACAGGATCAAGAAAGTAGGCGGCTGTTCTGTAATAGAACCAGGCATCCCAGGACATTTTCTTTTCGGCGAACTTGCGCGCTGACACCCAATACCAGAGCCCATCATGGCCTGCTTCGGTCATGGGTTTGCTGAAGAAGCCACCAAGCATCCAGCGATGGTCGGGTGATTCGGAAAGGACGAGCGAAATCTGTTGCGGCTTTGGTACGCCGGTAGCATGCAGAATGGCAAGTGCATAACTGGCTGGCGGAAGATCGGTAAAGTTCAATATCACCACCGGGTTGCCACAATAGAAATCCGTCCGAGCGATGCCGGGCTGTTCGGTAGACGCATCCAGTGCAAAGACACTATCGACTGTAATAGTCGCATTCTGTACAAGCGGCTTCAATGTGTCAATGGAGCCCGCAATTCCATCGAAATCCGCCGCAACTGCGGGCATGGTGTTTGCCCGAACGGTTTGTACGTCTCCCGTCTTGACTTCATTGGCGATTGCGCGGGCTGCACCCGATATGGCATCGCGTTGAGCAGGCGTCATTTGCGATTGTGTTTTGCAGGACGCGGCGTTTGCTGTCAGCGACAGCATAGCTCCGAAAACAACCAAAGACAACGAAAGCGCGCACGACGCTCGTGACGATTTAGCTGGCATAGATGCAGCCTTCCATGTTGATCATTGAGCAAGCGAGATCCATGTCTCCGCAAGCACTCTAATGTATGATGCAAGTAAATTCCTGTTCGGCTATAGCAACAAAAAAAATCGTGCGGCCATTGTTCCTATGTCCAATCCAGCACAGGTTCCGCTTTCCCAAAAATCTTTTGGATAGACAGTGAGAGCCACGGTCGATGCGGTTTCCTGCCGTTGGTCCGAAGGTACTGCGCCGTCATCGTCGGTCCAGAGCGTCCTGCCGTGCAATTGCCGATTCGATGTTTCCCCAAAGCGCGATCGGAGGGTCCTGAACGGGGAACAACTGGCGGGCGGCTTGAGCAATGACGTTAAGATCGGCTAGAAGGGCGCGACATAGTTCGCAACTTTGAAGGTGCGGATGATTGGCGATCATTTCCCCTGAGCCGATTATGTCTGCGAGCTGCGAGTGGAATTCTTCGCAGCGCGGGTTATTGGCGAATTGCTTCATCTTGGTCCTCCCGCTGCGAATGATTGAGCAGAAACCTCCGCAACTTCAACCGCGCTTTGTGCAGTTGAGACTTGCTGTTACCTACCGAACAATCGAGAAGGCCTGCGATTTCGTTGTGATCAAACCCTTCGACATCATGAAGCACAAAAATGAGCCTGTAGCCTGCCGGCAGATCGTCGATCGCGCGTTGCAATGTTAATCGGTCTATGGCTCCGGAAAGAGCGAGATCACGAGCTCCGAAAATCCTCCCTGTCCTGTGATCAGAAGCTGGATCCATCATTTCGTCCAGGGAGTTCAATTGAAGACCCTTTTTGCGCAAGTGCATGAGAACGACGTTAACAGTCAATCTGTGAATCCAGGTGGAAAGAGCAGATTCGGCCCGAAAGGTATGGATCTTACGGTGAATCTGAAGGAACGCTTCCTGCGTTAGGTCCTCCGCTTCCTCTACACTGCCTGCGATGCGGAAACAGAGAGAATAAACATGCTTTTTGTGTATTGAGTAGAGCTGTGCGAAAGCGTGGTGATCTCCATTGCGAACGCGGGCCAATATTTCTGCCTGATCGCTATCAGAGACGAGACCAGACCCAATTCGCACAATGGGCGCACTTGCGGATTCAATCGAGGATGAAGAGAGTGCTCCGCGCAGCAAGTGCGTTGAATAACTGTAGGAGGACATGCGTATCCTTGGAGGGACTTGGAGTAGGCAATGTTCAATCGGCGGCATTGCCGGTCTGAATTCGATAGTCAGTCACCTGGATGGATGCAGCTTCGACCAACGAACACAGCTACATAATCCTCACAAACGGTGAGATGCGTCTTTTGATCGTGAGGGTGTTTGCGGGTTGGAGCGGTGCGGTCGTAAGGAGACGACCGCAGCAGTGCCCAAGAGGAGATGCGGACTGCGTGAAGGTGGGGTGATTCAGCGGCGAGCGTGATGCAAAAGTTGGAATTCGAGAAACCAACGGTTCAGACAGCAAAGCCCTTTGCGGTTTGCAAAGGGCTTTGAGTTTTCCAGTCCGGCTGCTAAAGCAGTTAGGGTATATTGGCTGTTCAGTCGAACAGCATCCCCTTCACCACCGATATACAACCAGGTTATCCAAATAAACGGTGGACTTCCCGCTTCCGCCGTAGCCGTCAACCTGAAACTGCGTTTGCAGTGTAGGTGCCCAACCTAGTGCAAATGCAGAGGGGACAGTTACATTGATGCTCTGTTTGTGGCCATCCAGCCAAACCGAATGATAGGTTACGTTTCCGGAGTCATCCCGGGAAGTTTGGATCTGAACGTGATGCCATTCATTGGGACTCCAATTTCGCGGATTGCAAGTTGCTTTGGACGGCTTCCATTCGACAATTGGTTTTTCAGGCGTTCCTGCGTTCTTGGTGTATTCCCACGTTCCTGAATAGCCCGAGCACTGCATCGCAATAATTGCATTTTGGCCATTCTGCATCACCTGGTTCAAGTCCATCTCCAGATTTCCAATGATTGAAGAAGAGCTCTTAAAATACACCCATCCGTCGTAAAGAAAATTGGTCGCGGAAGAATCGTCATCGAAATTGACCGAATAACGCTCGTCCCCATTCCCTGAGAAGCTAGTAACAAACTCGCGGGCGGTGCCACTGTGTGACGGTGAATTGACCAGGATCATGCTTCCGCTCGAGTTGCCCTGTCCTCCGTCATCGTGGGCAGCCTGCCAACCGCCCAGTGCCTGAATGCTGCTGACACTTGCTGCATTTGAAGGAACAATGGCGGCATTCTCAGCTGCCGAGACGGTGATGGGAACATCGGTCACACATGAGGATCCATGATCGCCCCATGCCTTTACATGCAGGGTATGCGAGCCAGTTCCGATCGTGACGGATTTCTCGACGGAGGTGCCAGTCGAGACCGACGTATCGGCACTGCTGTCGATTGAATAGCCTATCGTTGCTACTGATTGCGATGAGCAGGTTGCCGCAGTAGCCGACAGGGTAAAAGGCGCTCCAACCTGACTGCCGCTGGAAGGACTGTTCACAATTACGCCTGCGTGCAGAGAAACGGCGAGGACCGCTGATAGAGAGGAAGTGAGTGAGATCTTCTTGAGCATATTGATGCTAGGGACGGAGGGGGACAGAATCATGAGTATGCCTCAACGGGAGATCTATAGCCCGTAAAAGTTGAAAGTTGGCACATGACTTCCCGACGTCGCGGAGAAGCGGCGAAAGGAGCCGAATTATGTGGTGTGGATCGATCGGGCTAGTCTGAAGCGCCGTCATACTACGTGCCTGAACGGAACTCAGTAGCCTCTTTCAATTTATCTCTCGAGTGTGGGCCACCGAACGGTGTGCCGTTCGATAGTGCCGGACACTCTAAACTAACAAGGAGGAGAGAATGATATCGTGTTCGAGTAAATCACCACTTATCGTTCTCGGAAGATCCAAAGCCTCCCGACGTCCAGGCAACTAATTAAAGAAATACCGCATCAATCAAAGCTAGGATCATATTACATAAGTTGTGCGCTATTTAGAGTCGATTTAACCTGGGATAAGTGGAAAACAGCAACATTAGTGTTCGATTGACGAGTTTCTATTGACGTGATCATAAGCTATGTTCTCTTCGTGAAATCATAGAGCACATTGGATCGAATCTGCCCCTACATCGTGAGCTTTGTGACGCTTTTATTAACTAGCTAAGCCCCGTTGATTGATGGCGTCCCGCGAAGGTCGATGCTTCACGAAGGAGCGTCTGAATATAAACGGCATGATGCAAGCATCTATTCGCAGGCTCCCTGCATCATGCCGAATCATAGTTGGTTCTACCAGCGAGAAATGGTCAAGCTATCCAGATAAACAGTGCTGGAGCCGCTTGCTCCCAGGCCATCAAGCTGGAATTGGGTTTGCACTACTCCAACCTGCCAACCCAGCGCAAAAGCTGACGGGACGGTCGCGTCGATGGGTTGCTCGTCGCCATCCAACCATACGGAGTGATACGTTACATTTCCCGAGTCGTCACGCGAATAGCTGATCTGAACGTGGTGCCAGGCATTGGTTTGCCATGTAGAGACGTTGCACGGTTGAGAGGAAGAGACCCATGTGGCCCCGGCGCCGCTGTATTCCCATTTCTTGGAATAGCCGCTGCACTGAAATGCATATATTACGGTTTTTCCATCTGCCATTACCTGGTTTGAATCCATTTCAAGATTGGACAATGAACTCCCGGCCTCGATCCACACCCAACCGTCGTAGACGAAATTCTTTGATACGACATCGTTCGCATACGGAACACTGAATATCTCACCGCCGGCATCTGTATAGGCGGAAGCGAATCGCCGCGCGCTGCCGTTTTGCGATGGTGTGCTGACGAGGCTTGTTTCTCCTACCGCGGTTCCTGGCGTACCCGCATCGTGGTTAAACTGCCAAGTATCAAGCCGATGCAGATTGGAGGCCACGATGGCGTTGGATGGGATGACAGGTGGGGTTGAGGGTGGAGTAATGACGTAGCTGCCGCGCGCAAAGCCGCTGGTAGTCTTCCCACTAACGACGGCAATCGCCTCAAGGACAGTGCTTGCGGAAATAGTGATAGGACCTTCATAAACCGCGGAAGACGTGGTTGGCGCAACCCCGTTGGAGCTGTAATGAATGATTGCACCGGGAGTTGCGTCAGCCAAGGCAACGCTCTGCGCGGACTTATAGGTTCCCGAGGCTAGTGAAAGCGTCGGAGTGCTCACAGTCGAAGGGATGACAGTAATATCTATGGACACCTCTTGATTGACTTTTGTTCCCCAGCATTTCACGTGCAAAACGTGCGCTCCGGTGGGTGCGCTTACCGCTGCTGTGAATGAAGTCGTGGTGATGGTGGTCGTGCCCGAATCGATGGAGTAACCCATTGAGGCTGCTGGTTTTGAAGAGCAGGTAGAAGTGCTGGCCGTCAGCTGGAAGGGCGAAGTAACCTGGGCGCCACTTGCGGGTGTTGTCACGGTTATCGCATACCCTGGAACAACTCCAGCCATCAACAATGATAAAGAGCAGAGAAGCCGTTTCATTGATCCCCCAAAAGTGAAATATTCCTTCGACAACGTAAAATTCCGTCGCTGGATCCAACCCGACGGTCCCTGGTCGCATCTGATCTATATCGGCATCTCAAAAGGAGAACTTCTTCGAGAGTGATAAAGACACATGGGGACGCGCAGAATCTGGAAGCTGTCAGATCTCGCAATATTCAAATGTGCATGATCCAAGTGCAAGAAAAGAACAGACTTTACCTATACGTGCGCGGCTATGCCTATTCGCAATGACGGGTTTCTAGAGCCCGCAAATTTGTCGTTCAAATTTTCTCGTACATTGTGTTAATGATGAATTGTGAGCAGAATAGCACATACATTAAACGTAACAGTGACCTTGATCACACAAAAAATGCTTAATAACTTTAGCTCATACGGAAATAAAGTCCGATAGCTCTGATCGAACTAGAGATAAGTTGCGAGTTGCAATTGCAAAGAAACAAGTTATGCCCATGCCGCTGTTTGAGAAGTGAACTCAATAGCGAGTCTGTAAGTGTCATATAACTTTAAAGGGTTTCGATGGTATGAAACATCAACCGGGCGCAGAAAAAACTGCCGGCATTTGTTTATCGAAAGTGAGATCGATTGAACGAATGCCGGCAGTAATGTTTCAGAACTCAGACCGCTGCAGCAGTCCTTAGTTCACCGTGAGATTGACCGTGGTGTTTACCGAGGCTGTGCCGCTTGTCCCTGTCACGGTGATGACGTAGCTTCCGGCGCTTGTCCCTGCATTGGATGGGTCGTTCGCTGGAACACCGCTGGCGCATCCTACGCAGAATGCGGCAATTGCAGTGACGAGCACCAGGCTCAAGAGCATCCTCCATCTACGCAGACGGAACGGCAGGAAGAAGATAAGAACTGCGAGTGTTCCGCCGCCGAGAGCAAAATTGCGTTGAGGGTAGTGGAGAGCCGCGGTCGAGGGTCCTGTTGTATTAATCGTGATGGTCGAAGTCACAGCGCCTGCCCCCGAGACGACTGCAGGCTGGGCCGCGGTGCATGTCGGCGGATCC
>Ga0302266_10000610_pt1 | contig 35517 bp, 31 predicted proteins | sample III_Bog_E1_2_FD_194559 | JGI IMG/M metagenome (GOLD analysis project Ga0302266, IMG submission 194559) | Peat permafrost microbial communities from Stordalen Mire near Abisko, Sweden - III_Bog_E1_2 | ecosystem: Environmental > Terrestrial > Soil > Wetlands > Peat | place: Sweden: Abisko...
AGCTCGAAACCAGTTTGAAACCAAGCAAAAAAACCCCAGAATCCAGGTTAATCCAACCGATACGAGCATAAGTTTTTAGCCTCCGGTTTGGCCCCCGCGGAGCGACGTTTGACCCGGTGGCTGGCCCCGGCGCACCGGGCCAAGCCCGGGTGGATTCCACCGAAAACAGCGAAGAACCATGTTTCTTAAAAGGCACCGAGGGCGCAGAGCCGAACCAAGGCGGGGAGTTTTGAACACGGATGGGGCCGAACCCCGGGCCGAACTAGGCTCGGCTGTCACATGCCGGGCTTACAGTCCGCAGGCAGGACGCGGGGGGCGGTTGAACCGGGTTCTTATTGTCCGGCCAGATTGCGGGCGGCCAGGGCCAGAATGGTCAGCACCAGCAGCATTCCCGAGGGCATGAATTTTTTGGTTTTGGCGAGCCGGAGGGCAAAGACGACCAGGATCACGGCCATGATGATGTTGGACAGGCCCAGCGCCACCCGCAGTTGAAATAGGCCGGGGATGGCGGTCAGCACCAGGAGGGCGGCGAAGATGGAGGAAGAAATGAGGGACACTTTGCTCTTGGCCTTTAAAAAGCCGATCAATCCGCCGATCAGCAGGAGGACGATGTAAACCCAGAGCACGGTGTTGGCAAAATGATTCATCGCGGTGAGGCTGCCTTAATTTTCGAGAACCTCCAAGCTCAGAATTTCGCCCGGCGCACATTCGGCCTCGACTTCGAAGGGATGGCAGCAGACCTCGCAGTCAATGGTGAAACGCTGGCTGGCCACGCTGGTGTCCACCACCGTCTCGAAGGTCTGCCCGCAGTAGGGGCATTGGATGGTAGCGGTGATTTCCACATTCCCACTCTAGCGCGTCTCCGCCGGGAAGCAAACCTTGATTTCCTTTGGTTCCGGGCGGGGTGAGCTTAATCCGTTTGGGCAATTTGGCAAAACCGTGCATGCCGAAGTGGTTGGTGCGACCGGCGGGCAAGCGTTTTTGAACTCGGCGACGTGTCGTCTCGTCCAAAAGCGGCGACGTGTCGCCGCACTCCCAAATGACCTTCGGCCTGAAAACCGTCCACAACATCGGGAGGCACGGTTGGGCAAAAACGGTTCAAAATCCGGGCTTGACCTTTTTCCGGCCCGGGATTATGATTCAAGAAATGTTGAAAAACGTATCGCAAGTGGTCCTGCGGGTCGTCGTGGTAGTACGCGACGCCGTTGGCGCTTGTTGATCGAATGATTTAACAAACACCCACGGCTGGCCAAGTCGTGGGTTTTTTGTTTGACCTGCGTGCGGCGGCCACCACAACCAGAAAAATCCATGAGCAAGACAACGACAATAACGGCCTCAAAAAAGAAAAAACCCGCCTCCGCCAAACGGGCGGAAGTCGGACCGGTCATGTTCGGCCGGGACATCTTCGTGGCGGCGCTCGAACGCGAGGGCTGCGAAGTTATTTTCGCCTATCCGGGCGGCGCGAGCATGGAAATCCACCAGTCGCTCACCAAATCCAAGATTCGCACGATCCTCCCGCGCCACGAACAGGGCGGCAGTTTTGCGGCGGAAGGTTACGCCCGCGCCACCGGCAGGGCCGGGGTGTGCATGGGCACCAGCGGCCCCGGCGCCACCAACCTGGTGACCGCCATCGCCGACGCCTACATGGATTCGTGCCCGTTGATCGCCATCACCGGCCAGGTCAGCCAGATGATGATCGGGCGCGGCGGGTTTCAGGAGACGGACATCATCGGCGTGACGCTGCCGATCGTGAAACACTCGTATTTGATCACGGACATCAACGACATTCCGCGCATCGTCAAGGAGGCGTTTTATCTGGCGCAGAGCGGCCGGCCCGGCCCGGTGGTGATTGATTTTCCGAAGAACATTCAGCAGCAGAAAACCCAGCCGGTCTGGCCGACGCTCGAACAGGTCAAAAAGGGTCTGCGCGGCTACGTGCAACCCGATTTGAAGGCCGACGAAGTGGCCTTGAACGAAATCATCGGCCTGATCGAAAAGGCCGAGCGACCGGTGTTGTATGTGGGCGGGGGCATCATCACCAGCGGCGCGGCGGCGGAATTGAAGAAATTCGCCGAGGCGACGAACATTCCCGTCACCACCACGCTGATGGGCATTGGCGGCTTTCCCGAGGAGCATCCGCTGTCGCTCCGGTGGCTGGGCATGCACGGCGCGGCCTTCGCCAACTGGGCGGTCAACGGCGAATATGAATTGCGCAAAAGCTTCACCGATCCGCAGGTGAAGCTCCGGAACGGCGCGGATTTGCTGCTGGCCTTTGGCGTGCGTTTCGACGACCGGGTGACCGGCAAGTTCGAGGAATTTTGCAAGGAGGGCACGATTGTGCATGTGGACATTGACGCCTCTGAGTTGAACAAAAACTGCAAGGCGCACCTGCCGGTGGTGGGGGACATCAAGGACGCCCTCACGCGCCTGAACCAATTGCTCGCGAAGCGGCCGCTGAACAAGCCGCACACCGCGTGGCTGGCGCAGATTGACGAATGGAAGCAGAAAGCGCCGTTCGCCTACCGGATCACGCCCGAGATTGCCACCAGCGATCACATGGTGAACCTCATGAAGGGCGACCAGGATCAAGTCATCCTCCAGCAGATGGTCGTGGAGACGCTCTACGAACTGACCAAGGGCGAAGCCTGGATCACCACCGGCGTCGGTCAGCACCAGATGTGGGCCGGGCAATGGTATAAATACAAATATCCGCGCCAGTTCATCACCAGCGGCGGGCTGGGCTCCATGGGCTACGGCTACCCGGCCGCGCTGGGCGTGAAAGTCGCCCTGCCCCACAAGCAGGTCATTGACATTGACGGCGACGGCTCGTTCCTGATGAACATCCAGGAACTGGCCACGGCGCACATTGAGAAGATCGCCGCTAAAGCCATCATCCTCAACAACCAGCACCTGGGCATGGTGGTGCAATGGGAGGACAATTTTTACGACGGCAACCGCGGTCACACCTACCTGGGCGACCCGGACCAGCGCGCCCAGATTTATCCCGACTACGTCCGCGTCTGCAATTCCTTCAACGTGAAGTGCGAGCGCGTGATGTATAAAAAGGATCTGCGCGCCGCCATCCAGCGGATGCTGGACGCCGATGAACCCTATGTGCTGGACGTCATCACGCCGTATTCCACGCACGTCATCCCGTTCATCCCGGCGGGCAAGACGGTGGCGGACATGATCTGGAAGGCGTAGTGGCTGGGGCGGTAAAATGTCAGCGGGCCGGGCGAACCGTTCGCCCGGCCCTTTTTGTTTGGGAATTACTTGGGCGATTGACCAACCCCGTTGTCCCGGAGGGACACCCCGAAAATAGCCTGGCGTTTCAACGCCAGGTTGCCGGCACCTGATGGGACAAGTCCCGCAGGGACGGCTGAATGCTCATGGTTCCAACTGATTCTTGAGGATATTTAAATGGGACTTCATCTCATCCCCCTCAATTTGCAAATGGGCTTTGCCGTTTTCATGGCCCCAAGGAAATCCATTCCAAGAACCGTGGTTCAAAATCCCAGCCAGCGCCACCAGGAGTGCTGATGCTGAAGGAATGCTTCCCGGACGATATGCACCTCCTCGCACCATTCCGCCGACTCCGGGCCAATCCAATAGCGGCTGTTATCCCCGAAGGGTTCCCAAACTTGAAACTTCTGGGTGCCCAACTCAAACTTGCAGAAGACATCCTCACTGGACCAGGAAAAATAACCCTGGGTTTTGAGGAGGCGCACGCCCGGAATGGAACGCACGATGCGACTGACACAACGCCGGCTCAACAGGAAATTGCCGACCTCAAAGGCAAACACCCGTCCGTTTTGATCTTTTATTTCATGAAGGGTCATTGGAGCCCGGCGACATGCCCGACATCACTTCGCCGGATTACCCCCCTTCACCCGCAGGCGGATCGAGTAGATGCACTTGCTCGCGGCGATGAACAGCGTCTTATGGTCCGGGCCGCTGAAACTCAGGTTGGCCGTCCATGGTTCCGGTACGTCAATGTGTTCCAGCAATTGGCCGTCCGGGCTGAAAATCGTCACGCCCCGCCCGGCCAGATAAAAATCCCCCAGTTCATCAATCGTCAGTCCATCACAGCCCTGGTTGCAGATCAGGGATTTGTTCGTCAGTGAACCGTCGGGCAGAATGTCGTAGCGCCAGGTGCGGTTGCCCCCGATGTCTGTGGCATACAATTTTTTGCCATCCGGCGAGCCGCTGATGCCGTTGGGCTTGCGGAAATCCTGGATCACGGGTTTGAGTTCCTTGTGGTCGGGCGACAGGTAAAAAACCCATTCGCCCTTGAACTTCACCCGATTGGTGTCCGTCCATTCGCGGCCGTAAAATGGGTCCGTGAGGTAAATCCCGCCGTTGGGGGCCACCCAGACGTCGTTGGGTCCGTGCAGGGCTTTGCCTTGGTAATCGGTCACCAGCTTGGTGACGGTTTTGTCCGGGGCGATGGACCACAATTCATTATGCTCCTCGGCGCAGGCAATGAGGTTGCCCTGCGCATCCCGATACATGCCGTTGGACCGCCCGGCCGGTTGCAGGAAGGTGGAGAGCTTGCCGTCCACGCTCCATTCCATGATGCGGTTGTTCGGTTGGTCGGTGAAGAAAACATTCCCCTGCGCATCACAAGTCGGGCCTTCGGTGAAATCAAAACCGTCCGCCAGTTTCTCGAGCTTCGCGCCGGGGGCGACCAGGGATTGAGCCTGGACCGCCACCAGCGCGAGCACCAGCAACCCCGCCAGAATCATTTTCTTCATAACAGCCTCGGGTTAAAAGGAGCCGCCCGGTTGGAGCCGGGCGGCGTTCCGTCACTCAGGAAACCCAGCCGCTCTTCAAACCAAAGGCGGCGTCGTTCCAAGTCAATTCCTGTTTGAACTGGCGGAGCCGGGTGTCGGCATCAATCACCAGCACTTCCAGACCGGCGATCGCGCCGAAATCCTCCAGCATCTCCGTGGTGACCGCGTGGCTGAAGCCCGTGTGATGCGCGCCGCCCGCGTAAATCCACGCGGCGCAGGCCGTTTCAAAATTCGGGCGGCACTGCCACACCGCCTGGGCCACGGGCAGCTTGGGCATGGGCTGTTCCGGCTTCACCGTGTCCACTTCGTTGATGAGCAGGCGGAAACGGTTGCCAAAATCCATGAGCGCCGCGTTCAGGGCCGGACCGGCCGGGGTGTTGAACACCAGCCGGGCCGGATCGGCCTTGCCGCCGATGCCCAGCGGATGCACCTGCAACGACGCTTTGCCGTCGGCAATGCTCGGGCAGATTTCCAGCATGTGCGCGCCCAGCACCACCTTGCCGGCGGGATTCAAATGATAAGTGTAATCTTCCATGAACGAGGTGCCCCCCTTGAGGCCGGAGGCCATCACCTTCATGGCACGGACCAGCGCGGCGGTTTTCCAGTCGCCTTCCCCGGCGAAACCGTAACCCTCGGCCATGAACCGCTGCGGCGCCAGCCCGGGCAGTTGCGCCAAGCCGTGCAAATCTTCAAACGTCGTGGTGAAGCCGGCGAATCCGCCCGTGGTGAGAAACGCCCGCAGCCCGAGTTCAATGCGCGCCGCCTCGCGGACCGAGGCGTGGCGTTTGCCGCCCTTCTTCAAGTCGCCGGCCACTTCATAAAGGCTTTCATATTCGCTGACGAGCGCATCAATTTCCTTGTCCGTCACCGCGTTGACCAACTTCACCAGATCGCCCACGCCATAGCCGTTGACGGCAAAGCCGAACTTGATCTGGGCCGAAACCTTGTCGCCCTCCGTCACCGCCACTTCGCGCATGTTGTCGCCGAAACGGGCGAACTTGGCCGTCTGCCAATCAGCCCAGGCGGCGGCGGCGCGGGCCCAGGCCCCGAGCTTGGCCTGCACCCCGGCTTCCTGCCAGAACCCCACCACCACTTTGCGGTTCAAGCGCATCCGGCTCCAGATGAAACCGTGCTCACGGTCGCCATGCGCGGCCTGGTTCATGTTCATGAAATCCATGTCAATCGTGGCCCAGGGAATGTCGCGGTTGAATTGGGTGTGCAGATGAGCGACGGGTTTGCGCAGTTGCTTGAGGCCGTTGATCCACATCTTGGACGGGGAGAACGTGTGGCACCAGGTGATCAGGCCGATGCACTTGGGCGCGTTGTTGGCCGCCTGGCACAGGGCCGTGACCGCGTCCGGCGTGACGAGCACCGGTTTGAAGACGACCTTGACCGGCAGGGCGGGGGAGGCGTTGAGGCCCTTGGCAATGGCCTGCGAATGCTGCGCCACGGCCGCGAGGGTTTCCGGTCCATATAAATGCTGGCTGCCGGTGACAAACCAGACTTCGAACTGCTTCAAATTGAGGCTCATGAATAAAAAGGATTGATCGTTTTCGTTGGTTGAATTAGCGGGCTAATAGATATATCAAGGACGATTTTGGAACGATTCCCGGTTTTTGCAAGCTGTTTTCTTGCGGTTGATCCCGGCGGGGGGGCGTGACCGCCGGTTCAATTTTGATCGGGCGGCGAGTTTGGTTTTGAGATCAGCGGAGGGGTTGGGGCGGTTCCCCAACTACGGGGAAAGGGTTCCAAGGCGTCAAAATTTAGACATAAACCGGATTGGCTGGCTTGACCTTGTTTAGCCCTTTAACCCAGACCGACCTCGACTGGGCTTGACCCGATTGGATGGGCGACCGGGGTGAAGCCCGTGCGCCGCTCTGCGGAATCATAAATCCCCGGCATCTTGCAGGCACTTCAATATGCACGGATTTCTCGGATGGGTACGGAGGTTGGATTTTAACTGGTTCATCCCCGGCCGGTCTCTTCCACCGGCTCATGTCCCGTCGCCGGGATCGCTTGAGCTGCTTCGCGCTCGGGGATGAAAAATGGAATGGGTGAATAACGGTGAATAACGGTGAACAGCGGTGAATAACTTTCGGTTGTCATCATGCCAAACTGTGGCAGGTTTTACATGCGCGACGAATGAGCCTGGGTCCAAATGCCGGCGTTGAGATCTTTGTGCCGGGGCGTCAGGACGTGTTCGCTGGTCGAACCTTAATCCCGTTTACGGGAGCGCCCATCTCATTTAGGACTTCGTCGCGCATTTCTTTTATTATAGTCAGTGATGCCACCGGATTTTATGCCCGGGCGGACTGTCATCGTCGGAAAACGGGGCTGGCCCGGGTGCGGGCACCGGGTTGGCGGGCGGCGGGGCGGCCGGCTCCTGAACCGGTGGTTCAGGAACTGCCGGCGGCGGTCGGCAACCTAAAACTATACGGATCAACCATTTAATTATGTTCATAGGGAACTTCTGGGGGGTTTCGTTTTGGGGACGGGGCCGCCGGTTGGTCGCCGGCGGCGTTTAGAATAGCTCTTTAAAATTGAGCATGGGGGAGCAAGTCGATGAGTAACGCTCCCGTGTCGCCGGGGGGCATTCCGCCGGGCGGGCCGCCCGGCTCTACGGCAGGCGAGACGCCCGCCGCCACGGGGAAATTAAAAAGGGCCGGTGGTCTCATTGCGCCGCCGGCCCGGGCCATTCCTACAAAGAACAATCACCGCTTGGCGATCCAGGTGATCCCAACCCGCGGTTTCATGGCGGCTGTTTCGGTGTTTACAGGCACACCTCCTCCGAAGCCTTTAATATGGAAAAGCGTATCAACTCGTTCCGGCGCGCTCACTGGCGACCTCGGGGCGGAGCCCGACGGTGGAAAGTTTCTACTTTCCCGCGCCTGAATTCGCATTGTCTGACGGGACATCCTCAAGACGTCGCCTGGTTATGGTTCACAGTCGTTTCACCTTTGGTCGCCGCCATCCCGGGTAAGTTTCAGGGAAATAAAAAACCCTGCTTACTCAGGGTAAGCAGGGTTATAAAAATCCTATTTCGATTCTCTACCTGCTTCCCTCCGGTTGGTCGCAATTGATTTCGTAGTTGTAACTGCGATATCCATGGGACCGACCAAGGCTGAACCCGCGACCACGGCCCAGCCAGCCGAGACGCGCCGCTTTCGCGACGGTCTTCGCCGGCCAAATCGTGGCGGATAGGTTCATGCAAGTTTTCATCGAATGCGAGTAGAGATTAACAGGTTTAAGAATAATGTCCAGAACTATTTTTTAAGAAATCAAGTGATGATACGAAGGATACACATTGCATTTATAATACCGGAACCGGTTGGGGAATTGCGCCGGGCGGCGGGGCGCTTATCCGTGACCACGCCATTAAAAGCATGCCCCCGCGGATGGCCGCAGATTTTAAAGCCACTGGTGTGCCCGGTCCCGGTGCCTGAGGCCACCCGCCGGGTGCGTGGGGGCGCCATTCCAAGAGCGAAGGTTTCATCTGCGTTGATCTGCGTCCATCTGCGGTTAAAATCGTAATGGAGCGCGCCCCGCCGGCTGAAATCATATCCAAACAAATATCCAAACAATCATGGTCAGGACGTCCCGGCCGGGTTATGCTGGTGATTAATTTAAAACATATTATTGATTTATGAGTACTCCCATTATCGTCAAAGACCTGGCCAAAGAGCCGCCGGCGAGCCCGCGCAAGCGCGTGGCCGGCTTCGTGATCGCCTGCCGGGCCGTGGATAAATGCCGCGCCACGCTGGCCGGAACCGCCGGCGAATATCATTTCGACTGTCCGCTGGACAACGTGCTGTTCAGTTTCAAGGGCATCACGGGCGAACAGTTTAAAGCCGCCGTCCAGACGGCGAAAAGTTACGAGGACGTCGGCGTCTGGCTCCAGCTTAACGGGGTGAAGAAAACGCCGGCGGAGATCAAGGCCTGGTCGGATGAGGTGGAGGCCAGCAGCCCGATGAAGAATCCGGAGCGCCGGGGTTTCTTCATCGAGAACTGCCACAAAATCGGGCTGAACCCGGAGATGAACTCGATGTTTGACTGGCTGGAGGCGGACGACCGCTCAAGCTTTTTCCGTCGCAACGGGCAGGCGGCTTAACCCAATTTCGGGACAAAAGCCGTAAACCACGGTTCCGGGGGACAGGCGAATTCGCGCGGTTGTCCCCGCCACTCAAAGCGCAGCGCCCGGGCGTGGAGGGCATGGTTTTCTAGAATCAAGCGGGCGCGTTGGGCGGGGGTGAGGCGGTCCTCGACCAGCGCCAGATACAAATCTTCGTCCCCGCCGTATATCTTGTCTCCCACCAGCGGATGCCCGAGGTGCGCCAGGTGGATGCGGATTTGATGCTTCCGCCCCGTGCGCGGCACAACGCGCAAGCGGGTGAAGGGGGCGGACTCCGCGCCCGGGCCGGCCGGGGTTTGGGTGAAGCGCCGCTCCACCCAGAAATCGGTTTGCGCCGCCGCGCCGTCGGGCCGGACACCGTCCTTGACGGCCACGCGGCTCCGCTCATCCCGGCCCAACGGGGCGTCAATGGTTCCCAGGTCCGCCGCCGGATGGCCGTGAACGATGGCGAGGTATTCTTTCTCGACGGCGCGGGATTCCAGAATTTTTCCGAGTTCGCCGGCCGCCACCGGGTTTTTGGCCGCGAGCACCACGCCGCTGGTTTCGCGGTCGAGGCGGTTGATCAGGTGCGCCGTGGACCGGCCGCCCAGGTGCAGGCGCACGCGGCTGATGAGGCTGGAATATTCGTCGCCCTTGGTGGGATGACACACCAGCCCGGCGGGTTTGTTGATGACCAGCAGATCGTCGTCTTCGTAAATGATGGCAAACAAGGGGTCCACCCGGCCAGAGTGCCGGATCATTAACCTGCTGAAAAGCTTGTTCCCGCTGCAGGGTGAATTTATCCTGCGGGCATTGAACGTGAAGTCGCATAGCTGGTTGTTGGCGGGGTTTGTGGCGCTCGTGATGCTGAGCCGCTGGCCCGGTTTGTTTCCGCCGAGTTTCAGCGTGGTCTATGGACTGGCATTTTGCGGCGGCGTGTATTTTTCCGGGGCCATGGCCTGGTGGCTGCCGCTGGGCACCGTGGCGGTCACGGATGTGGCGCTTAATTTTTATTATCAGGCCAAAGGCTTTGATGTCTGGACGTGGTCGGTCATCAAATATCAACTCGTGAACTATTTGGTTTACGCGGGTATCATCGGGCTGGGCCGGGGCTATAAACCCCAATCCAAGTTTTTCGCGCTGCTCGGGGGCGGGGTTTTGGGCGCCCTGGTGTTTTTCCTGGTCACGAACACGGCCTCGTGGCTGCTGAATCCGTTTCACAATCCCGAATACACCCACACGCTGTCGGGCTGGCTGGTGGCCATCATCAAAGGCACGAACGGCTGGCCGCAGACCTGGGAGTTTTTCCGCAACACCCTGCTGAGCGGGGGCTTGTTCACGGGGTTGTTCGTGGCGGTCATGAAACTCAGCCCGGCGGAATCTCCGGCCGAGAAAGAGGCCGGCGTCCGCGCGGAGGAGCCGGAAACGGAACCCGCCACCGGGGAGGCCGGCGCTTGAAAATCGGGGTGCTATCGGACACGCACGATTTTCTGGATCCCCGGATTCTGGAACTGTTCCAGGGGGTGGACCACATCCTGCACGCGGGCGATGTGGGCATGCAGATCATCATTTTTGAGTTGGAACAAATCGCGCCGACCACCGCCGTATTGGGCAATACTGACCTGGGCAATCCCCTCAAAATAACGGAAGTCGTCACGCTCGGGGAACTGAAGTTCCTGGTGCATCACATTGTCAACCCGCATGAGCCGAATGACAAATTGAAGGCCCGGCTGGTTCGGAACCGCCCGGACGTGGTGGTTTTCGGCCACACGCACAAGGCGTTCAACGAGGTGCTCGGCGGGGTGCGCTACGTGAATCCCGGCTACGCCGGGTCGCCCAAGTTCGGCACGGCCCGCAGCGTGGCGCTGCTGCATTGCGAGGGGCGCGAGGTTCGGGTGGAGTTCATTCCGCTGGCGTCGGATAACCAGTAAGTTGACATTTCCTTGACGGCAAGCGAGGTCCGGCGGAAGCTCTGCATCAGCGGGTCAAACAAGGTTTCAGTTATGAATGATGAACCAGCCAACGCCGGGACGGACGGGGAACGGACCGAGAAGCTGCCGGAGGAAATCCTTGGCGCACACGAGAGCCGCTTTGACGCCCTGAAATGGAAGCTGCTGTTGGTCGCGGCGCTGGGGGCGGCCGGACTGGGCTTGCAGGAAAACCAACACCCCATCCGCCTGTTGCTGGCGCTGATCCCCTTTGTGTGCATCTATGTGGATCTCATCTGCACCACGCTGAAGGTGCGTGTCATGGTCATCGGGGCTTTCTATGCCCACCGCCGGCGGGATGACTATGAGCGCTTCGCGCAACGGAATCGCGCGGCCTATCAGATGGAGGATTGGGCGCTGGACGGTTCCACGAAATTGATTTGCTGGCTGATCTTCGGCATCGGTTTGATCCTCCTGCTCCGCTTTCTCGCCGAACCGCCGGGGGCGGCGCTGTTGCGGCAGTGGCCCTTTTGGTCCGCCCTCATCGTGCTCGGGTCGGGCCTGTGGCTGCTGGAACGGCGCCTGACCCATGAGCAGCGGTTGGGCCGGCATCGGATGTTTTTGTGGGTCGCCGTGACGATGCTGACGGAAGCGGCCTTGCTGCCGTTGCTGCCCGCCGCCCCGCCCTGGCAATGGCCGCTCTGGGAACCGGTGCCAATCCTCCTGGTGGCCGCCCTCGGCGTGGTGGCGACCGGTTGGGTGAAACGCCTGGAGCCCTACCGAATCCCGGCCGGTTGCGCCCTGACGCTGACGTTGGAAGCGGCCCTGCTGTTGCTGCTGCCGGCGGACCTCCTCTGGCAATGGCCGTTCTGGGAGCCGATGTTCCTCATCCTGGCGGGCGCTTCCGGCGCGGTGGCGGCTGGTTACACTTTGGCGACCGCCAAGCGGTTGATTGCGGATTTGAGCCTCGAAACCGATGTGCCGGAGCCGCGGAAACCTGACGCGCCGGGCCGGCAGAATCCAGAAATCGTGGCATTGATGCGGCCGGCCTATGACCCCGCGCAATTGACGGCGGTGCGGGATTGGCTCACCCAAAAGGGTGTTTTCATTTTTCAAAGCCTGCCCAACGGACTGTTCCCCGCCGCCGCCAACTTGGAACCGGGGGCCGCTTCCGGCTATCAAAATGTCTGGGTGCGGGACAATATTAATGTCGCCCACGCCCATTATGTGTGCGGCGATAAAACCACCGCTGCGCGGACCCTCACCACCCTGATGCGTTGGTTTCAAAAAAGCCGGGGGCGCTTTCAGGCCATCATTGCCGACCCGGCCCGGGCGAAAGAGCCCATGAACCGCCCGCACATCCGTTTCGACGGGACGAAACTGGAGGAGATCAAAGCGCCGTGGCCCCATGCGCAGAACGATGCGCTGGGCGCTTTCCTGTGGTGCTATTGCAAGCTGGCGCGGGCGGGCGACGTCCCCTGCGGCGGGCCGGAACTGGAATGTCTGGCCGAATTTCCCCTTTACTTTCAGGCGATTGAATACTGGCGCGACACGGACAGCGGCCATTGGGAGGAACAGCGCAAGGTCTCCGCCTCGTCCATCGGCGCCGTCCTCGCCGGGCTGCGCGAGTTCGACCGGTTGCTCAAGAAAAAACCGTTTTGGTCCCAACCGCCGCTGGCCGGGCACCGCCTGACCCCCGAGCTGCTGTATAACCTCCGGCAGCAGGGCGTGGAGGCCCTGGGCCAAATCCTGCCGTGCGAAGCCCTCACCCCCGCCGACCTTTACCGGCGCTACGACAGCGCCCTCCTGTTTTTGATTTACCCGCTGGAAGCCGTTGAATGGGCCGCGGCCCGGGTGATTCTGGAGGATGTTCAAACCCACCTCCAGGGGGAATATGGCATCCGCCGTTACTTGGGCGACTCTTACTGGCGGCCGGATTACAAGGAGCGCTTCAAGCCGGAGCAGCGGGCGGCGGAGACCAGCCAGAGCACGGCCGAGCGGGATGCCGGGATGCGGGTGGGGGAGGAAGCCCAATGGTGCATTTTTGATCCGATTCTCTCGGTGATCTACGGACAGCGATACCTGCGCTTGAAGCAGACGGGCCCCGCCGCCGAGGCGGCGGAAATGCTGCGGTTGCAAACCTGCTATTTCAACCGGGCGCTGGGCCAGGTGACCGGCCCCTCGGATTCATACCCGGCCGGCCGGACGCCGGAGGCGTATTATCTGGAGCACGGCCATTATGTGCCGAACGATCAAACCCCGCTGCTGTGGACCCAGGCCAACCTATGGCTGGCGCTGCATCAAATGCAAAGCAGTGTGGCGGCCGCGCAGAGCGGGCGGCGGTGAGCGCCGGGGTGGGGCGGTGAAGGGTTGGAGGGTTAAAACGTTAAAACGATAAAGCGTTGAATAGTGGTGGACTCCGGACGCCGGCCGGGGTTCTCAGACAATCGGATGGGCGGTGGTTGGCTCATACTCACATGGAATCATGCATTGGGGTGTCAAAATAGCAGATAACAACGGCAACCCCGCACAAGATGCCGCTTTGGGACGAGACGACATGTCGTCTCATCCAAAAGCGCGGACATGTCCGCGCACTCTCCACAGCCGCGCCTTCAAGTAGGTGGATTGGTTTAAACCCGAAATCCGAAATAAAAACGGCCAATCTGCATCAATCGCTTGGGTATAAACGCTTTGCAAAAATCTCACCAGACCGCTGCGGGTATGGCTTGATTTTTGCAAAGCGTTTCTGCTCCAACATCTTGACGCATCTTGGCCGTTTTTATTTCGGATTTCAGGTTAAAGCGCGAATTGATTCCGGGGAATCTCTTCCCCGGCGGCCACCCCGTCCCATCGCGCCTCACTTTTTTTCCAAGTGGGAGCGGTAAAGCACATCCACCACATTGCGGAGATATTGTTCATCCGTGATGCCCTCGACCGCTTCGGGCGGGAACTCCACCAGTCCGCGAAAATGCGTCCCCAATTCCCCAAACAGCCCGGCCCGCGCGACCGGTTCAAATTCCTCCCGCCGCAGCAACGCCTGCAATGCCAGCCGGGCTTCCCCGGGCGAAATCTGCTGGCGCAGCCGGGCCGCCAGATGCGGATGCAACCGCAGCGAATTGAATTTGCCCGCCGTCAGCTGCGCCAAATCCGGCGGCTCAATTTTGGGTGTGCGGATGACAATGGTGCCGGCGGCCAGGTCGCCCAAACGCTGCGTTTTGGGACTCAGCCACGCCACCACGCCGCCCAGCAGGTAAAAGGCCGGCAACAAGTCCACCGCGCGCAACAAGTTCCGCATGGCGATTTGACTGAACTGCACGCGCAAACCCCGCGCGTCCACCACCCGCAACCGCAACAGCCGTTTGCCCACCGTCTGCCCGCGCCACCCCCATTCGCAGGCCATGCCGTAGCCCATCTGCAAAACGAAAAACAGCAACACCCCCGCCGCCGCGCCCACGTCCGGGATCGCCACTTGCAAGATTCGGATCAGGGTGCCCGCCACCGTGGTGAGAGCGGAAATGCAGGCCAGATCCACCGCATACGCCAGCACCCGGGAGATGGGGCTGGCCAGCAAAAAGGCAAAGACAATCCCCTCGGGCGTGCGGATCACCAGGGTGTGGGCGCGGACATGGTTCATGCCCCGTCCTCCCGTTTCTCGGGTTGGTCCGGTCCGGCGCCCGCCTTCCACAGAAACAGGCTCAACGCCGTCAGTTCCACCACGCCAAAGCTGATTTTGACCGCATAGGGGATGACCGGCTGATGGTATTGCGAAAAGAACGATTCGATAAACCCGGCCCAGACGAGCATCAGCGCCACCCCGAAGATGAGCGTGGTCAGGTCGGGGGCAATGGCCCGCAACCGTTCGGCCAGCGTCTGGCGCGTGCCCCGGCCAATCATGGCCCGGCCCAGGATCAGCCCGGCCTGGCCGGCGATGAGAATGGCCGGGATTTCAAACGAGCCGTGCGGCAGGAGCCAGCCGACCAGAAAGGGGGTTTCGCCCGTGCGCATGTAATCCACCGCCACCGCCCCGAGGATGACCCCGTTGTAAAAGAGCATGAGCACGGTGCCCACCGCCCACGTCATCCCCAGGGCCATGGTGTAGAGCGAAACCTGCGTATTATGGGTCATGAGAAACGCCGAGAACTCCGCCTTGTTGCCCGCCAGCCGGTCAGTCTTGGCCTTTTCCTCCCGCGCCACCCGCTCGCGCGGGTCCATTTGCAGGTGGGAAAAAGGCAGCAGCACCGGTTTGGCGTCCGGGTCCAGCGCCAGGGCCAGACCGCCAAACGTCGAGCCGGCGATGGTGATGGCCACCGCCAGCCAGAAAGCCCCCGCATGACGGCGGAAAGTGCGCGGGAAAACCACCGTGAGCCAGTGCCAGGGGCGGAATCGGTGCGGCTGCTCGCGCGTCTCATGCACTTCGCCATACGCCCGGGCGACGAGCGTTTCCAGAAACCGGCGCATCTCCGGCTCCGAGGCGAAAGTGTTCAGCCGGCCCAGATCAGCCGCGGCACGCTCATAGAGATAATGAAACCGCCGCGCCTGGGCGATGTCCATCGGGCCGCCCGGATCGTCCTCGAGCTGGCGCAACCAACGGTCCAACTCGTCCCAATAGGGCTGTTCCGTGGCGATGAACTTGGGCAGGTCAATGATCATGGCTCCCACCATTTACCAATGAAATCGGCGGAAGACCACCCATTTCTGGCGGGGGTTCAATCGGGCGGCCGCATCCGTTGCGCCTCCCGGGGGGACGCCGACCTTGGCAGGCCGGGTTCCCTGCCCCGGCGTTGGAGTGCCGGGGACGCCGCCCGGTGGGGCCCCGGGCCCGCCGAAAAGTCCCCCACTTGTAACCTGCAATTTTAAGTGGAATCCAACCCCCATTGACGGTAATATCATGGTCATATTATGGCAAACAAGCGCCGCCCAGGGCAAAAATTAATACCATTTCCGGCCAGTGAGAAATTCATCCACGAACTCAATCAAGGGTTTCGCCGGACCGGCTACTCGAACCGATCACAATTCATTCGGGATGCTATCATCGAAAAGCTCAACCGGATGGGCATTGAAACAGCGCCCCAACTGGCGGCCGCCCCGGATCGCATCGGCAAAGGCGGACGGCTGAGTCCGCCGGCTCCGCGTCCGGCGGGCAAAAAACCGGCGGGGCGCCCGGCTGCCAAGCGGGTTCCGGCCCGGCGGTCGAAGTAAGGAGGCGAAAATAAATAAAGGGGGCAAGCTGACTGGTTCTTTTGGCGGCTGGCAGCGTTGCTCGCTGGTCACAGAACCCTTTGGCTATGCTCCTCGCTCGCGCCTTGCCAGCCGCCAAAATCCCGGCGTCAGCTTGCCACCCTTATTTATTTTCGCCTCCTAACCGCCTTCGCGGCCGGCGGGGTCAGGGTTTGACGATTTCCACTTCGCCCCCCTCGAGTCCCGGGTGGCCGGCGCGGGCCTCACAGGCCTGCATTTCCTGGCTCCAGACGTCTTGCACCGCGGCCGGGGCGTGTTCCGGCGCGGCGTGGTTCACCCAGGTGAAAATTTCCACAAACCGTGTCTTCCCATCCGCCTCGAGGTCCCGGACGATCACATGCGGCTGGCTCGCCACCAAATGTTCCGACCGGTAGATCCCCCAGGCCCGTGCCAGCAACGCGGGAAACTCCGCCTCCTGGCCGGGTTGCACATGGTAGGTGACAATCACCGTCTCCGGCGTGTCCCGGGCCGGTTTGACTCGTTTGACCGGCGTGACGGTCAGTGGGGGGGCCACTGGCGTGGAGGAACAGGCGGTCAGGGCGGACAACGCCCCGGCCAATAACCAAGGTGCGGTTTTCATGAACCTTACAGTAGTCTTGCCCCCGCCGGATGACCAGTGCAATATCGGGCGGGATGACGTTGGGGTTGGCGGAGGCACCGGTTGATTTATGAAAATGAATATATCTTTGGTATCGGTCCTGGCGCTCGGGTTCGCCCTGGCCTCCGGTTGTTCCACCCTGCCCCCGTCGGACCTGACCGCGCTGCAGGGCACCTGGCAGGGGCAGGAAATACGGAACGGACAAGTGACCACCAGTTGGCTGACCATTGATGGCCGGGAAATGGAATTCCGCCCGAGTGACCGCCGGGATTGGTTCCAATCCACCTTCACCCTCCGCGAAAACACCGATCCCAAACAACTCACGTTCGTCGTCACCGCCAGTCCGGTGACCGGCGAGATTGGTAGGGCCACCACGGCCATCTATGAATTGAAGCCGTTGTCGGACACGCAGTGGACGCTGGTGCTCACCCGCCATGAGCCGGGCGATCCGCGGGTGCCGGAGGGCTTCAACGACCGCCGCGCCCGCCAGTTTGTGTTCACCCGCGAATAAACCCACGGCGGATTATTTGCCCGGCTCGAAGGGGTTTTTCCGCAGCGGCGTCGAGCCGCGGGGCGGCAGGAACAGCAGGCCCACAAACAGGTAGAGCCAGCCCAGCAGCAGATGGGCGCCCACCAACAGACCGAACTGAATCAAATCCAGCAGCCCGAAATCAAAGAGAAAAATCCCGAGCGCCAGCAGCAGCGCCCCGGGCAGCAGCGAGGCTCCCGCCAGCCGCCAGCCCCCGCCCAGGCTCAATTCCCGACCGGTCAGCCACGCCAGCAGCCACACCGGCAGCCAATAAAGGGTGGCCAGAACATTCCATGCCAGCCACAGCCCGGCCACCATTACCGCCACCAGGATGGCCTGGATTTCCACCAGCCACGCCCCCCACAGCGGTTCCAGGTCATTCCGCGAGACGGGGATGATTTGATTCGGGGGATAATCCGGGTAAGCGAAATCCGCAAATCCAAACAGCGAAGCAACGCGGATGGAATCGCGACCGAACTCCACCTGAAGCACCGAGGTGCAATAGATTTGGTGGCTGTGATTGAGGTCAATGACCAGGGCCAGAAATCGTTCTTCGGCCAGAACTTTGGGTGCCGCGCCGTGCCAAACCAATTCCCCGTTATGAATTTCCCCCGCGCCGGACAGATTGCGGATGGCCTCGGCGAAGGTGGGCGCGCAACGGTCGTTAAAAAACCACAGGACCGAGACGGCCACCAAAATCGCGGCCAGCAACTGCACCAGCCACAGTCGCGCGACGCTGGCATGGGCGAAGGCCACCACGCCGCGCGGCGTGATGGGCTCCGTGGCAAAGCTGGCGTCCGGTTCGCTCATTCCGAACAGCCTAGCAAAAGCCGCCAAAAATAAAACCCACTAATTGCAACCGCGCCGCCGGCGGGCGCATCTCGACACCGCCCCCGATTGCAAACCAGTCGGAGCGCGCCGTTTACGCCGCTTCAATGTCCGCAAACAGACAGACCAATCAAACCGCCGGCCCCGTCCGCACGCTGAAGCGGACTGAAGTCCGCGCCCCGGGGACAGTGTCAAGCTGCGCCCCTGCCGGCCCGGCACTCAGACCTTCTTCGCTTCCCCCGTCGCGGTCGAACTCGCTCCGGGCGGCGGGGTGACCACCAGTGGCAGCGGATAGCGAATCTTCATGACTTCGTCCACCAGCACTTCCACAAAATAGGTTCCGGCCGTTTTAAATTCCACCTGGCCAAACACCATCACCCCGGTGGCCGAGAGCGCGGGATCCCGCAACTCAAATTTGGATTCCCCGCGGCTGACCACCGTGGTTTGATCCGGCGCTATCAGCCGAACGCTCTCGGTGAACTGGCCCACGCCAGCCGTCCAGCGGTTGAAAATGCACACCCGCCCGGCGGTGATCGGCAATTGCGGGACGCGGATGAAATTGATGACCCCGATCAGGAAGAGATTGCCATTGGCTTCCTGGCGGACTTCTTCGCACAGCAGCGAGCATTGGAGATCAGGGAGGATTCGGGTGGCTTGCATATATTAATGACGGGTTAAGGAAATCAGTGAGTGGTGGTTGTGTTATTGGCTGAGGGGGAAATCAGGATGCTCGCGAGTTCAACCGACCGCCATTTCGGCGGCGCGGACGGTGTTTTGCATCAACAGGGCAATGGTCATCGGGCCGACGCCGCCCGGGTTGGGGGTGATCCTTCCGGCCCGGGGCTGCACGGCGGCAAAATCCACGTCGCCCACCAGTTTGGTGCCGGTTTTCGCGGTGGGATCGGGCACCCGGTTGACGCCCACGTCAATGACCACCGCGCCCGGCTTGACCATGTCGGCCTTGACCAATTCCGGCACCCCCATGGCGGCAATGAGGATGTCCGCCCGGCGACAGTGACCGGCCAGATCGCGCGTGGCGGAATGACAGATTGTAACCGTGGCGTTGGCCCCCGGCCCCTTCTGGCACAGCATGGCCGCCATCGGTTTGCCGACAATATTGCCGCGCCCGAGCACCACCACTTCCGCCCCGCTGGTGGTGACGTTCGAGCGCGCCAGCAATTCCATGATGCCCGCCGGGGTGCAGGGCCGGAAACCCGTGGGATCGCCGAGCATGAGTTTGCCCACGTTCACCGGATGAAAACCGTCCACATCTTTGGCCGGCAGCACGGTGGCAAAAACGAGGGCTTCCCGAATCTGTTTGGGGAGGGGCGCCTGCACCAAAATACCGTGGAGATGGGGCGTGGCGTTGAGTTTGGCCAGCAGGGCCAGGAGTTCGGCCTGCGTGGTGTTTTCCGGCAGCACATGGGTTTCGGAAAAAAGCCCCAGTTCCGAACAGCATTTTTCCTTCCGCCCCACATAGACCTTGGAGGCCGGATCCTCACCCACCCGCACGAACGCCAGGCCGGGGGTCACCCCGCGCTCCCGCAGTCCCGCCACGCGCACCAGCAGTTCCCGCTGGATTTGCGCGGCGATGGCGCGCCCGTCAATGAGGTTATCCGCCGTCATTATTTGACGACTATTTGACCACTTGAATTTGCGTGATCGTCAGCACCGGCGTATGGTGCCAGCGTTGCGACAGCTTTTCCTCGCCCGTGACCACGATGCGCAGACCCTTATACTTGCTCAAAACCAGATTGGTCGAGGTCGTGAACAGATAATCAATGTTCGCATCCGTCCCGGGATCATAAATTTCATATTCCGTGGGTTCAATGATGCTGGTGACATGCCGCACCACACCTTCATGGGTGACAATCCGGGGCGGCGGATTGGTGACTTCCGGGGCCGCTGCATTGGTGTCCGTCAGCGCCGGGGAGTTCGTCTCCGTGCCGGTCGCCACCACGGGGTTGGTCTCGGTCACCGGGGGGGTAATGGTCGGGGCCGTCACCACCGGCGGGTTCGTCGGCGTGGTGACGATCGGTTGCGGTTCCGGCACGGGCGTGGGCGCCGGGGTCGGCACGGGTTGGGCTTCCGGCACCGGCGCCACGGCGGGCGCGGGTTGGGTTTCCGTGGAGGCCGGCGGGTTGGCCGCGAGCGAGCCGGAGGCTTCTTGTTTCAAATACATGGCGGCGATGAAGGCATAGGCCGTGGCCGGCGGCTCAATCTCCGTCCAAGCCCCCCGCACGGTCAGCGGATTCAATGGCGTGCCGCGTTCGACCACGCCCAAGACGCTGTAATTCTCCCCCGGGCCCGCCCGCAAGTTCAACTTTTTCGGCAGGACCGTCTTATTGCTCGCATCCAGGAAAGTCGTGTTCACCCACACATGCGCGTTGGTGGGGAAGGCGATCTTGGCCCACTGGGCGGGCTCATCCACCTGATGCTTGTCCAAATTAATCTGGCTCAACACCACCACGGCGTCGCCCTTGCTGAGGTGCGTGATGAATTCGCCTTTCAGGCCCGCCTGTCCGCGCACATTGACGTTGTCGGCGGCCACTTCCGCCGGGCCGGGCACGAGCGTGACGGCGGGTTCAACGAGCGCCCTTTTGGCGGCTTCGGCCACGGCGGCCTTTTTGTGCTTCATCACCGCCTTCTTCTTTTTGACCGGCGCATTGGTGGTGTCTGCGGCGGGCGGTTCGCTGACCGCCGCCATCCCATTGGGCGCGGGAACCACCGGCGCCGGGGAATTAGTATTGCTCTGAGCCACCGCGCTGGTGGCAATCATCAGGCCCGTCAATAACCAACAGTTCGTTTTCATGATTCCGCAAGTAAAGTTTTAATCTCGGCCGCTGTCAATGTCCGCCATTTGCCCGGTTTCAATTCCCCGAGCTTGATTTTCCCGATTTGCATCCGCTGCAACCGCCGCACCACCAGGTTCTGCGATTCAAACAATCGCCGCACCTCGCGATTTTTACCCTCGCTCAATTCCAGTTCCACAATGCTCTTTGAACGGCTGCTGCCCATCAGACGGGCTTTCTCGGCCCGCAGCTTTTCCCCGCCCTGAAACACGCCCTTCGTAAATAAGGTCAGGGTCTCATGCTTCACCGGCCCCTCCACCGTCACCACGTATTTTTTCCGGATGCCGTAACGCGGATGCGTCAGGTGCAGGGCGAATTGTCCATCATTCGTCAGGAAAATCAATCCTTCCGTGTTGAAATCCAACCGGCCCACGGTGTTGACGCGCCGCCATTCCTTGGGCAGCAGGTCATAAACCGTCGGGCGTCCCAGTTCATCCTGGTGGGAACAGACACAGCCGGTGGTTTTGTGGAGCGCCAGATAAATTTTCCGCTGCTCCTTCACCGGCTTGCCGTCCACCGTCACCCGGTCATGCACGGGATCCACCTTGCTGCCGAGCAACTGCACCTGGTGGCCGTTCACCGTCACGCGGCCCTCCAGAATGATTTGCTCGCTGGCGCGGCGGGAAGCCACGCCCGCTTCGGCCAGATATTTTTGCAGGCGAACCACGGAAATGTCGGCGGCCGGCGGGCGGGCGGCGGGCGGAATCGTCCGGCGCGACCCGTGCTCCGGCTCCGCCTTACGCTTCGGGCTTGGTTTTACGGAGACCGGTGATCCGGTCGCCGTCTTTGCGCTGACCGCGTTTCTTCAGGAGTTCAGTGCGCTCAAAACGCTTGAGAACATTGCGTTTGCCGCCCAAAGTGGACGCTGCGCGCAGGCTGCGATGCTGTGACATAATTGATTTTAAGGTTAAAGTTGCCATCCGCCCCAATATAAAGCGGGGCGTCTTTATAGCAGACCCCGCCCCGAATAGCCAATGGTTTCTTTGGCCGGGTGGGTGGTCGTGCAAAATTTCAACCCCGGACCGTCCAGGCGGTGCCCGGGGCATCTGACCAAAATGCCCCGTTTTTCGGCTTGATGACGATTCGTTTGATCGTTGATTCGACTTGCTCGGGCCAGCCAAGAGCGGGCGGGAATACCGTTAAAAGGTGTTCATTAGCGTTAAGAACGTTAAAATGCCGATCCAAACTCTATTGGCTCAAGCAGTTAAGCCCATTTCATGGTCTCCGGCCTCCCGGCGACCCTACGCGTTGACCAGGCTGGTTTAGGCTGGTTTAGCCATTTCATCCTGCTTAACCTTGTTTTTACCTTGAGGCGCCGGCTGGTTCGGACGGTGTTTTACGTCGGCCGGGCGGGCCGCTGCCGGGTGGAGGTGACGCACGGTCTTGAAAGGCTTGACTGGGTTTGACCGGACTTGACCCGGTTGGACGGGACGGGGTTCAAACCGCCGAATCTCACCGGAAAGGGTATTGGACCGAATGAACCATTGAGAGACAAAGTTAAAATGTTAGGAGGAAATAAGAATACGAGGTTTTCCTCGGTGGCCTCCGTGAGCTAATCCCCGGCAGCTTCCAATCACTTCAATATAATATGTCAAAGAGCCGTTGCCTTCGTTCCGCAGGGCGGGACGGGGGCGGATAAATCCGGCAGCGGATTGGAGCAGTAGCCTAAAATCATGCTGGCAACTCCTCCTCAGCCGCGCCTGGCGATTACGGCAGTAATATGCCAGTTCCGCTTCTAACAACTAACATAATACGGAAAATACATTTTGTCAAATCTGGCATAATTCCGCTGTAACTCGGTCTGGAGATGGGGGGGCAGTGCGGAAAAGATGGCGCGGCTGACGGAGCGTTGAGCCGTAAGGAATGTTTCGATCATTGCGCATTCATGGGGCACGATGGCGGCGGGATTATTGGCGGTTAAAGCGTCGGCGTTTGGCATTTTTCACGTTTTCGTGCGAATTCCGGTAACGTTGGGGGATTTTTGCTTACTTATAGGATGACGGATGATCAACCAAGCAACCTCACGGCGGGCGGGACCGGGCTGCGGACGGCCCGGGCGATTATTTTTTCCCGTTGAATTTATAGTTTGCACGCGGTGGCCGGATTGCTAGAGTCATGTGAGTTCACAAGCGATTCCAACAACCAATCTATGAAAACATCCCATTTATTTGCGCTTGCCCTGCTGGGACTGGGACTGGCCGGGGCCGGTTGCGGCAACCCGGGCAACGTCATCCCGCATAACACGAAATCCATGCCCACCGCCCCGGTGGACCTCAAGTTGAACTGGCCGTTGCACCGGCATGGCATCCAGAGTTTCGACATGAAGATCACCCAGGAGATGACCATCCCGAGCATGCCCCAGCCCATGACGCAGGTCATGACCATGGGGCAGGATACTTCGCTGACGGTCACCAAGGAGCTGCCCGGGGGCGGGCGCGAGGTGGAAATGGAATACCTCAGAACCAAGATGGGCATGGCGATGGCGGGCAAAACCATGATGGACTATGATTCCGCCAAGAAATCGCCGAAAGACGGCGATGCCACCGCCACCGCCTTCGCCAATATGGTGGGCGCCAAAATCCAATTCATCCTGGATGCCGGCAACAAGGTGGAATCGGTGCAGGGCGTCGAGGACTTGCAGAATCGGATGGCCTCGCTCACCAAAAGCGACCCGAGCGGCACGATGAAATCCATGTTCAACTCGGACGCGCTCAAGCAGATGATGGATCAAGCGTCCAACCTGCCGGGCAAAGCCGTCAAACCGGGTGACACGTGGCCGGTGCATCACGAATATCCGATGGGTGCGCTGGGCACCATGGTGTCGGACTTTACGTTCACGCTGAACAGTTGGGAGCTGCGTCACGGTCGTTGGTGCGCCCGGATCGCCATGGACGGAACGCTGAGCACCCGGCCGGGGGACGACGCCGCACCGGCCGATTCCCCGATGAAAGGGATGAAGATCACGGTTTCGGACGGCACGGCTTCCGGGGAAACTTGGTTTGATGAGGACATGGGCATGTTCACGGACACGACCCTGAATCTGGACATGAAGCTGGCCATCACCATCCCCATGCCCAACATGGCCAAAGGCAAAAAAGCGGGGAACAAAGCCGCCGCGCCGACGAGCCAGACCATCAACAGCGACATGCACCAGGTCATCAAGACCCAGTTTGAATTGAAATAAGGGCACCGTCCGATCAACCGGGGATAGCCCCACCCCCACCATGAAGCTGAACATCAACTGTCCCGGTTGCGGCCAGCCGCTGGTGGTGGAGGCCACCGCCGCCGGTCAACCGACGATTTGCGCGCATTGCGGCACGGCCTTCCTTCCCCCCAGTGGCACACCCAAGCAGGGTCTGGCCATCGCCAGCCTGGTTCTGGGGATTCTCTCCGTGTTTTGCCTGAGCGTGTTGGGCGGCATCCCGGCGATTATTCTGGGGCATATTGCTTATGCCCGGGCCAAAAAGTCACCCACCCAATACGGGGGCGGCGGCATGGCCATCGCCGGGTTTGTCACGGGTTATGTCAGCGTGGTGATCCTGGTGATTTATCTGTGCTTCTTCGTCTCCATGCTGCATAATCCAGCCTTCACCGCCGCCATAAAACAAGCGCGAGAACAAGCCCAACAAGCCCAGCAGCAGGCGCAACGACGGGCCGGCGCGGCGGACGGAGATAAAGACGCCGTCATCCAATCCATTAACAACTTGAAACAGATCGGCATCGCCTTCCGCATTTGGGAGGGCAACCATGGGGATAAATATCCGTTCAATGTCAGTCAGGCGCAGGGCGGCACGCGCGAGTTGTGCCAGCCGGATGGCAATGGGTATGAGCAAAACCCCGCCCCCACTTTCAAAGTCCTGGCCAACGCCCTGGGTTCGCCCAAATTATTGGTTTGCCCCGGCGACCCGGCCAAACACCCGGCGGCCAGCTTTGCCAGCCTCACGGCGGATAACATCAGCTATCAATTGCGAACGGGACCGGATATCAACGACCAAAATCCCCAGGCGGTCCTGATGGTGGATCCCGTTAATGGCGCGGCGCTATTTTGCGACGGCAGCGTGCAGCAAGGTTCCCAATACAAAACGAAGCGGTATTGACGAGGCGGGCGCGGGGACTCCGGGCCGGGTTCCGTTCAGCCCGATAGTTCATCACGCCTGCAAGCACGCTGGGGCGCTGAGACAGCCGTGCTCCGGCACAAGGGAGGCGGTCACGCGGGGCGGTTGCATCCCGGTCGGCATCCCCACTTTAGGTAGCTATTCCGCCAAGGAAAGGTGTGTTATGTTGCGGAGAATAAAGACACGCACGTTTCTCAATCATACCGGGAGCCAATCCCAGCAGAACACCACCGACGCTTTTTAACCGCACGTATGTCATGTTTCAGGAATAAATCCGCCGCTCCGGCCCGGGCGCGGTCAGGCTGGGTCTGGTTGCTGGTGGCCGCGGTTTGGCTGGGCGCGGTCGGCGGTGGGCAAGCGGCCACGACGAACACATTTAATTTCAACCCGACCACCGTGGCCGCGAGCACGGGACCGGTCAATCCCGCCAATGGGGTGACCCAGATCAGCGGGACGAATTTGACGGCGGGCGCGGTGGTGCTGTTCGATGGCATTGTCAGTGATGTGCCCGGTTCGACGGGGGACGCCTGGGGGGCCGTGGAACTGAATGCGGGGACGGGTTATCTGGGGGTGATCAGCGCCACACTGGGGGTGCTGGTGGAAACGGGCACGGCCAGCGGCAATCCGTGTCAACTTTGGGTCAACGGCTCCGGCACCTCGACGACATTCGGGATCGCGCAAGGTTCGCGGACGAACCGGGTGCAAATCCAGCTCACCTGCACGAAAACCGGTTCGACGACGAACATGAACTATCTGGTGCGGGTGGACCAGGGGGACACGGGGGTGTTCAGCGGGACGTTGTCGGGCACCGGATTGAATTTTGCCAATAACACGATCACGCTCAGCTTCGGGGCGAATAATGAGGCCCATGAGTTCATTCAAACCCAGCCGATCATCGCCGTGGCCGGGCCGGCCGGCGTCACGGTGGCGGCGGGGGTGAAGGCGACGTTCACCGCCACGCTGACGCAGGGGTATCCGCAGAGCACGACGCAGCAATGGTGGTCCAACAGCGTGGCCATTCCCGGGGCCAACGGGCTGAGTTACACGACGCCGGTGACCCGCGCGGCGTTTAACGGAACGTTATACAGTATTGTGGTGACGAATGGGCTGACCCCGGGCAACGTGGTGACCAGCGCGCCGGCGCTGCTGACGGTTCGCAGCACGCCGGGGTTGGTGCCGTTTGTATTTGGCCCGACGACGGTGCCCAACGGCGGCGAGCTGGATCCGCTCAGTCCGCCCTCGGCGATGGCCGGGACGATGTTGCTGGCGGGGGACACGGTGGTGTTTGACGGCATCGTGACCGCAAACGGCCCGCTGACGGGTTCCGGCGATGGCTGGGTGGGGGTCAACCTGGCGCCGGGGGGTTATGAGGGGGTGACGACCGCGCAGTTGGGGGTGTTGACGCGCCTGGGCGCGGGCCCGAGCCAGTTATATATCAATGGCGGCGGACCGGTGTCGCCAAACCCGGCCAGCGCCGGTGCGCTCACGAACCGGGTGCGGATCGAACTTTACCCGTCGGTGACGGGCAGCACGACGAATCTGGGCTGGCGGGTGGAGTTGGACCCGAACCTGACCGGGACTTTTCTGCCGGCGGTGACGGGCACCAACCTGACCTTCACGAACAATCTCATTCCGCTGGGTTTCGGCGCGTATTCCGTGACGGGGTTGGTGAGTCCGGTCCCGGTGGGTTTGCTGGGGATCAACCTGGCCCTGTCCGCCACGAACCTGGTGATCGGTAATTTTGATCAAGTGGTGGTCACGGGCAATTACCTGAATGTCGCGAATGCGGTGGTGGCGCCGACCACGGCGGGCCTGGATTATGTTTCCAGCGACACAAACGTGGTGACGGTGTCGGACACCGGGTATTTGCAGGCGGTGGGGGCCGGCCAGGCGGCGATCACCGCAAGTCTGGCGGGCTTTTCGGCGGGCACCATGGTTTCGGTGATTGATCCGGGCGCGCTGACGGGGATTTCGCTGGTGGTCAGCAATCAGATGGTGCTCGACACCACCCAGCAGGTGAGTGTGCTGGGGACGTTTGCCAATGCCAACAACGTGAACCTGTTAAATTACGGGCAGCCGGCCTTTGCGTTTAACAACACCAACATCGTCCGCATTTCGCCCGCCGGGCTGATGACCGCCATCGCCCCGGGGACGGTGGCAATCAACGCGCTCGACGGCGGTCTGTCCAGCGCCCCGAAACAGGTGACGGTGGCGTTTCCGACCAACCGGTTTGACTTCGACAGTTTCGGGGATGGTTTTTGGACCCTGGTGAATCAGGGCAACTCCAACACGCTGGTCATCAATACCGGCGGCGCGAGCCAGGCGACGGCCACAAACACCGCCTACGATCAGCAATTCGAGCTGCTATACAATTATACCAACCGCACGTTCCGCCTCCGCAACCGCACGACCTGGCAATGCCTCGCCGCGCGGCCGGGCAACCTGCCGGGCATCGGGGTGATGCCGGTGAATTACACGGGCCTCGCGGCGCAGGAATGGTATCTGGTGGACACGGGGAACGGCGGTTACCGGATCGTCAATGCGGTATACGACGAGGTGCTGCAAACGGACAACGGGAATCCCGCCAGTGTCACCCTGAACAACGCCTCGAGCAGTCCGTTTCAATATTGGAATCTGGTTTACCAGACGCATTATCCCAAGAAGGGCTGCGCGGGTTATGAGGGGGATTATGCGGAACTGGGCCTGGCGTGGGCTTATAATTATGACGATAACACGGGGGTGTCCCTGCCACCCCCGGTGGATTTTGCGCCGATGATCCATGATGGCGTGTGGGAGCCGTTGAGCGATGTCCAGTCGCGTTCGGCGGGCTGGCGCAGCGAGCCGCAGCCCGACTATCTGCTCACTTATAATGAACCGGACAACGCTTCGCAGGCGAACATGTCCACCAATGAGGTCATTGGTTTGTGGCCGGCCCTGGAGGCGCTGAACGTGCCGCTGGTGAGTCCGGCCACGCAGGGGACCGAGGACGCCTGGGAAAACAACTTTTTCAGCCTGGTGGCCGCCAATCATTACCGCGTGGATTACACCGGCGCGCATGAGTATGTCCCGCCGAGCGCCGGCTCGCTGATCAGTGACCTGCAGAGCCTCTATTACACCTATGGCCGGCCGGTCTGGCTCACGGAATTTTCGCCGGTGGACTGGAGCAACACCAAGTCCTGGTCGGAAAACGACGACTACAATTTCCTGGCCGAATTCATGTGGCAGGCGGAGTCCCAGGACTGGTTGAAGCGCTATGCCATTTTCCCGTTCAGCGGCACAAACAGCGCCGGCCCCTGGGTGGACAACGGTTATTCCGGCACGTTCTTTCTCGCCGACGGGATGACGCTTTCGCCATACGGGGAACTTTACGCCACCTGGGATGCGGATCTGGGCCTGGAGGCCCGGACGCCCTACCTGCTGCACAATCTGGCCACCAGCTTCCGGCTCACGGCCACCAACGGCAGCAGCCTGCCGCTGGCTTCGAGCATTTACGTCCGCAACGCCACCACCGAATGGGGGCTGCTGCCCGCGCCGACCACGAACCATTGGTATATCATTTCCCTCAACGACGGGCGGCGGCTGCGCGACGCCGGCGGAACCCTGAATCTGGCCGCCTTTGCAACCACCGGCGCCGGCGTGGAGTGGGAGTTCAACGGGCCGGACGGCAGCGGTTATTATTTCATCACCAACACCGCGGGGCATTGCCTCAATAGTTCCGGCACCGATCCCGCCGTGACCTTCAACACGGCGGCGGCCGCCACCCAGAGTGACAACACCCGCTGGCGGCTGGTGAAAGCCTACCAGCCGGTGTCCGTCACGACGGCCGTTCCCGGCAATGTGTCCCTGGGGTTCACCAATCAGGGCGTGGCGCTGGGGTGGGCGGCCAACGGCAGTTTGTATTACAATTTATACCGCAGTTCCAGCAACGGCGGACCTTATCTGCTGCTCACCCGGCTCGCGACCACCAACTTCGTGGACACGGCGGTTTCCACGAACAGCCTGCCGGAATATTACGTCGTGACCGGCCTGAACGCGTTCGGGGATGAATCCGGTTACTCGGCCCAGGTGGCCGCCACGCCGGCGGCCCGCTGGCGTCAGGAATGGTTTGGGACCATCGCCAACACCGGCAGCGCGGCCGACACGGCCGATCCGGCGGGCGATGGCATCCTCAATCTCTTGAAACGGGCGTTCAACCTGAATCCCTTGCTGGCCGAAACCACGGGCATCCCGTTTGGGACGCTCAACGGCGGCGTTTTCACCCTGACTTACCAGCAAAGCCTGGCGGCGACGGATTTGAACTTCCTGGTGGAAAGCAGTCCGGACTTGGTTAACTGGACCACCACCAACGTCACCGATGTGGTGGTGTCCAGCAACGGCGGCACGGCCATTCACAATGCTTCGATACCGGTGGCCGGCAACACGCAGTTTCTGCGCGTTTTGGTGACGCCCACCGAATAGCCGCGTGACCCGCCAACCCCGGCGATCCGAAGCGGACGCGCCGGCGACGCCATTTGGCTTTTGCCCGGGCGGGCGGCTTGCTAGACTCGCGGCATGTTCAAGCCCGCTGATTTGTTTGATCTGAGCCAATGCGAACACGCCGCGATTTTCGACGGCTGCCAGTTCGCCTGGGAGGCGCTCAAAAAGATCCAGGCCCACCTGGCGGCCCACCTGAAGCCCGCGCTGCACAATCGCTGCGAGGGCCGCGCGTTCATCGGGGACCAGGTGTATATCGGCGAAGGCACCGAGGTGGAGGACGGGGTGATGATCAAGGGGCCGGCGTTCATCGGGCGTCATTGCCAGATCCGCCACAACGCCTATATCCGCGAAAATGTGATCATCGGCGATGGCTGCGTGGTGGGCAATTCCTCGGAACTGAAAAACTCGCTGTTGTTCAACGGCGCGCAGGCCCCCCATTTCAATTACATCGGCGATTCCATTCTGGGCCACCAGGCGCACCTGGGGGCGGGCGTGAAAATTTCCAATGTGAAACTGCTGCCGGGCAATGTGACGGTGGAAATGGACGGCGTGCCCTTTGACACGGGCCTGCGCAAGTTTGGTGCGCTGCTGGGCGATGGCGCGGAAGCGGGTTGTAACGCGGTGCTGAATCCCGGCACAATCCTGGGCCGGGGCGCGATTGTCTATCCGAACGTGTTCTGGCGCGGGATCCTGCCGGCCAACATGATCGCGAAAAACAAGGCGGAGATTGAGGTGGCGGTGCGGCGGCCGAGGGAGGGTTGAAGGGCTGTCAGTATCAGAGCCTGCCTGGAGGCTTTTAAGAGAATCCTTTAATGGGTCGGTTTGGTCTCCCCGGCCAACTGGTTTTGCAAGCCCGATCCGGTCACGACGGCTCGCAGGGTGAACGCGCCTGTCAGTGGCCCGCCGGGTGCTCCCAAGTGAGATTGACGCCCGTGACCGTCAGATTCGTGCCGAGATCCGCCTGCAACCATTGGGGTCGCTGCTGTCATCGGCGCACCAGCGCGTTTCATTGGTGCCGTCAAAAGCGTCCTCGGGCGGGTGCCCCCCCTCGTTGCTGGAGGCGGAGATGCCCATGATGGCCGGCCGGCCCGCCTCGAATTGGCCCGGCCGCATGCGCTGGCGGAGGCCTTTTCCGCCCTCACCGGCAATCCCGTGACGCGTGTGGATGCCAACGATGCCTCCGAATTTATCGCCACCCTTGCGCACAGCCCCGACTTCGTTGAAATATCCGCCCCGGAAATTTTGCTCGCCCTGAAACAGGCGCGGCGAAAGGGGGTCCGTGGCGGAAGGGTGCATGATTTTCCACACGCCGTCGCAGCCGAGAAATCCGGGGCTGAGAAAATCCTCACGCTGGATCGTAACGACTGCTCCGGGATCACCCACCTGCCGGTCGAACAGGCATAAACCAATCTGGGCATTTCGACGGGCTGCGGCCGGGGCTTCAGGCTTTCAACGGTTTTTTATGAAAAGCTTTCCCGGCAATTGCCGGATCACCCGCTTCATTTCCAAACCCAGCAGGGCCACCGACACCGCCGAACTCGGCAGGCCGCATTGGCGGATCACTTCGTCAATGGCCTGTTCTTCATTGCCGAGCACATCATAGACCGCCTGTTCGTTGGCCGGCAGCTCCAGCGCCGGCAAAACGCCGGTTTCGTGCAGTGACGGCGGTTTGTTGCTGGCGGGGAACAAATATTCAAACTCGCTCAAAATGTCCTCCGCCCCCTCGCACAGCTTCGCGCCTTTCTTGATCAAATCATGGCAGCCCTTGCTGCGCGGCGAATCAATGCGGCCCGGCACGGCAAAGACCTGCCGGCCGTATTCCGTCGCAAAGTTGGCGGTGATCAGCGCGCCGCTGGTCAGGTTGGCCTCCACCACCACCGTGCCCAAAGTCATTCCGGCCACAATGCGGTTGCGGATGGGAAAGCTCTGCTTGTCCGCCGGGCGGTTGAAGGGGAACTGCGTGATTACCGCCCCGTTGGCGGCGATGCGTTCAAAGAGCTCGGCGTTTTCGGGCGGGAACACCAGGTTGATGCCCGTGCCCAATACGGCAATGGTCCGGCCTTTGGCGGAAAGCGCCCCCTGGTGGGCCGAGGTGTCCACGCCCCGCGCGCCGCCGCTCACCACCGTCACCCCGACGTACGCCAGTTGATAGGCCAGTTTGCGGGCGGTTTCCACCCCGTAGGGCGTCGTCATCCGCGACCCCACCAGCGCCACGGCGTTTTTATCCCTGGCCGACAGGGCCCCTTTGACATACAACACCAGGGGCGGGTCGTAAATTTCGCGCAGGGAATCGGGATACAGGGCGTCGCTCGCAATCAAGACGTGGACGCCAAAATCGGCGATGCGTTTGAGTTCGCTCTTGAGGTCAATGGTGGTTTCCCAATTATGAATGGCGGCGGCGGTGTCCTCGCCAATGCCCCGGACCCGCCGCAGTTCGCCCGCCGTGGCGGTGAGGATTTTGGGGGCGTCGCCGAAGTGTTCCAACAGCGAACGCGCCCGCACCGGCCCGACTCCTTCAATCAGGTTCAGGGCAATTAGCGCTTCGCGGGTATCCATCTGATTGGAATAACGGTTGCGGCGGTCCGGGGCAAGCCCAACCTTGGCCCCGGCTGCAAACCGGGCGCAGCTCTAAATCAGGACGAGGTAAATAGCTTCCATCTATTATCCATCGTTTTCAACGTTGCCATACGCCAGGGGCCACTTCCGTCTGGCCAACCTCCCGGCGTTTATTTCAACCGCCCGCTAAAGTCGTTGCCAAGTGGCGGCGGCTCGGCAAAATGGGGGGCATGGATTTCCGGAGCAAAATCATTGAATGGGACCGGTTGCCCGTATGGCGCGCGGCGTTGCGGGCCGGCGGCAAAAAGCTGGTGGTCACCAACGGCTGTTTTGACATCCTTCACCTGGGCCACATCACCTACTTGGAATCCGCCCGCAAGCTGGGCGATGCGTTGCTGATCGGCGTCAATGGCGATGAAGCGGTGCGCGGGCTGAAAGGCCCCGGCCGGCCGGTCAATTCCGAAGCGGACCGCGCCGCACTGCTCGCCGCGTTGGAAAGCGTGGACGGCGCCTGCATCTTCACCGACGTGCGGGCCACCCGCTTCCTGGCCGCCGCCCAACCGGACATTTATGTGAAGGGCGGGGATTACACGCTGGAAACCCTGGATCAAAACGAGCGGCGGGCGGTTGAATCGGCGGGCGGCCGGATCGTGCTGGTGCCGTTCGTGCCGGGCAAATCCACCACGGGACTGTTGGAGAAAATCGCGCGCCTGTGAAGATTCTGATCATTTCGCTGGCCGGCAACGGCGACACCCTGTTTGCCACCCCGCTCATCCATGAGTTGCGGGCGAACTTCCCGGACGCCACGATTGAAGCGCTGGTGCGCTGGGTGGCGGCGCGCGATTTGCTGGCGGGCAATCCCCATCTGAATCGCGTCCATCAAAAGGACCTCATGAAATGCGGCAAACTCGAGGCGCTGCAATACCTGCGCGCGCTCGGACGCAACGGCTACGATTATTCGATCAACACCCATCCGCAGAGCCGGATCCATTACCGGGCGGCGGCGCGGCTGATCGGCGCGCGGACGCGGCTCAGCCATGAATACGAATGTTCCGGCCCGCTGGACCGCTGGCTGGTCAACCGCACCCTGCCCCAGGATTATACGAAACACGCCGTCGAGAACAACCTGGCGTTCCTCCCGCTGCTGGGGGCCGCGGCGCGGCTGCCCCGGCACGAGACGGAAATCTTTCTCCCGGCGGCGGCCGAGGCCTGGACGAAGGAGTATCTCACCCGGCACCAATTGGCGGGCAAAAAACTGCTGGGCATTCATGTGGGTTCCGGCGGCACCAAGAATCTCGCGTTGCGGCGCTGGCCGCTGGAAAATTACATTGAACTGGTCCGGCGGCTCCGGCGGGCGCAGCCGGAGACCGGGATTTTGTTTTTTGGCGGCCCGGATGAGCGGGCGGATCATGAGCAGATTCAGGCCGCGCTGGGCGGGGATCATTTATACTTTCCCGCCACGCCGGGGCTGCCGCAGGCGGCGCACCTGATCAAACAGTGCGACACCTTCCTGAGCGTGGACACAGTCATGATGCACCTGGCGGCCGCCGTGAAAGTGCGCCGGCAGATTGTGATTGAAACCCCGACGTGGAACCCGCCCATTGAACCCTACGCGAATCCCTTCATCCTGGTAAAAAATCCGGTGGTAAATGGGCGCGGGTTGGAGTATTACCGCTACGACGGCGGCAACATCAAGGGCACCCGCGCGGAACTGGTGGCCTGCATGGCCTCGGTGACCGTGGAGTCCGTGCTCGCGGCGGTCTGCGGGTGAGGCGGGAGAACTCGCTAAAAACCGCCGATGGAAAGTGTAACCGCCCTGATGGTCACGGACTTTTTGGAGTGCGGTGGCAAGCGCGGCGCGACACCGCTTTGGGGTGGCACATGGGGCTGCGACCATGGATTGGTGCGGCCGGCCGTGGGGAGATTATTTTGCGGTCGCCGTTCATGAGTCGGTGGCAGCCGAGATACTGCGGCGTGAACTCCAGGTTGCATTGGTCGCCAAAGCATGAAAGGTTATGCGCCAGATGAATTTAGACAACCGACCCGTCATCGCCCCGGCCCCGGGCCCCGGGCCATCCGATTATGTCTATGCCTAAACTGGATCGCATCACCATTGATCCCGCCGTCATGGGGGGCAAACCCTGTATTCGCGGCCTGCGGGTGACGGTGGGAACCATTGTGGGATTGATTTCCGTGGGCAAATCCCGCGGGGAGATACTGGAGCTCTATCCTTATTTGGAAGCCCCGGACATTGACGACGCGCCGGCCTACGCCGCTTGGCGGGTCGAAGAGCAGGAAATCGCCGTCGGCACGGCATGAAGCTGCTGGTGGACATGAACCTCAGCCCGGCGTGGGTGGAAAACCTCCGGGCGGACGGCTGGGAGGCCGTTCATTGGAGCAGTCTGGGCAACCCTCGCAGTCAGGATGCCGAGATCATGCGTTTTGCCTTGGATCAGGGCTGGACGGTGTTCACCAACGACCTTGGCTTTCGGCCGCCCTCCCTTCGCTGAAGGTTCGTTTTTTTCGGGGTTTCGGCGGTTGAGATTGTATCTCTGCAAGATTTCTGCAACTTTTCCGGGCGCTGACTGTTCAACCAGAAGCATAAATGGCCTTTAGTTCTGTAAAAAACATGGTCGCGACCGTCGCCGAGGCGACGCCGGTTCAATTTGACGGGTGGCACAAGTCGTGGCGCGCGTCGGTGGAAAGCGGCGCGCCCGATTCGCTGTTGGGCTTTATTGCGCGCGAGCGCGGGCTGACGGAAGACGCCTTCCTGCAAAAAATCGCCAAGGCGCTGGACTGGGTGTTTCTGGACCTGGCCAAACTGACTGTCGCGCCCGAGGCCCGCAATAAAATCTCCACGAAGATCGCCTTCCAATACTCGATCCTGCCCACCGCGCTGACGGACGGCACGCTGCAGGTGGTGATCAGCGACCCGTTCGACGCGGCCATGATGAACGCCATCCGGTTCAACGCCCGGATGCCGGTGCAGTTCGCGCTGGCCCCGAAGGGCGAAATCGAGAAGGCGCTGAAGAAGTATTACGGCGTCGGCGCGGAAACGCTGGATGAAATGGGCGAGAGCGACGCGATGGACCTGGATATCGCCAGCGACAAGGAGATCACGGAGGACAATCAGGAGGCGAGCGTCATTAAATTCGTCAACCAGATCATCTGGGAGGCGTTCAAGAACCGCGCGACGGACATCCATTTCGAGCCGGCGGAAGATGAGTTGCGCATCCGCAACCGCATTGACGGCATCCTGCATCAAATCCCCCTGCCGCCGCAGCTCAAGCGTTTTCAATCGGCGCTCATTTCCCGCATCAAGGTGATGAGCGGCATGAATATTTCGGAAAAGCGGCTGCCGCAGGACGGACGCATCAATGTCCGCATCAAGGGCGAGGAAATTGACATCCGCGTTTCCACCGTGCCGACGGTTTATGGTGAAAGCGTTTCGCTGCGGTTGTTGACGCGCGGAAAAATCTTTCTCAGCCTGGACAAA
>Ga0302266_10000611_pt1 | contig 35456 bp, 29 predicted proteins | sample III_Bog_E1_2_FD_194559 | JGI IMG/M metagenome (GOLD analysis project Ga0302266, IMG submission 194559) | Peat permafrost microbial communities from Stordalen Mire near Abisko, Sweden - III_Bog_E1_2 | ecosystem: Environmental > Terrestrial > Soil > Wetlands > Peat | place: Sweden: Abisko...
AGGAACACGTCTTCGGCTATACGATGATGAACGATGTGAGCGCGCGCGACGTGCAGCGGGCGACGACGCAGTGGTCGCTGGGCAAGAGCTTTCCGACGTTTGCGCCGATGGGGCCGTGGGTGGTGACGAAGGACGAGATTGCCGATCCGCATCGGTTGGAGATTTCGCTGACGATTGGCGGGGAGCGGTTGCAGGACTCGAATACGAGCCAGATGATCTACAGGATTCCGGAGCTGATAGAGTACCTGTCGCGGATTGTGGCGTTGCAGGTTGGCGATGTAATCAGCACGGGAACGCCCTCCGGCGTTGGGATGGGACGGACTCCGCAGCGCTGGCTGAAGGCTGGGGAAGAGATGGTGATTGCGATCGAGGGGATTGGGGAGCTGCGGAATCCGGTGGTGGCGGAGTAATTCGCGGAGAACAGGCAACGGCGGGTTATTGGGAGAAATGTACGGGCTGCATGGGGTGGATGGAGTTCATCGGGGTCCTTCGAATGCGTGTGCCGCAAGAGCGCGCCACACTCCGCTCAGGATGACAAGAAAAACAAGCAACGGCGAAAGACGAAATACGGAGATTCTGGCTGCGCCAGAATGACGACTCCTGGGGCTTCGCCAGAAGGACAACTCCTGGGGTTTCTCCGGGCCGACGACTCTGGGGTTTCGCCAGAAGGACAGACGAAGGAGCTGCGCCTAATGACGAACTTTAGTTCTGACGGCGCGGCCAGCGGGTGGCGAGTTGGGTGACGGCGTAGGCGGCGAGGAGGGTGAGGAGGGGGTCGATGTTGAGGCGGTAACGGAACTCTGCGTGGGTGATGTAGTAGGGAAGCGGGAAGAGGAGCAGGGGGAGGGCCATGAGGACGGCAAAGGCCCTCATGCGGTTGCGATAGAGGAAGGCAAGGCCGGCGAAACCGAGCAGAGAAGTGAGGAGCGCGTGGAGTTCATAGATCAGCGGGGCGCCCGCACTGCCCGTTCCCGACCAGAAGCGGAAGCAGCGGCGTAGGGTGAGGCGGAGGAAGATAGCGGGATGGGCGCGGATGTAGTCCCAGGCCTGGGCGGTCTTATCGCGGGTGTAGGCGACCTCTCCCATGGTGACGTAGCTGGCCAGCTCGGACTTGTTGTACATGGGGAAGATGGACTCGTCGAGGAAGCCGGTGGCGCCGGGACGATTTCCCATCCACAACTCAATGCCAGCGGTACTGCGCAAGGGGATGAATGCGTGGAAGCGGCAGGCGTTGCGGATGGGCCAGACTGAGAAGATCAGCAGAAGCGCGAGCAGGCCGACCAACGGGCGCGTGCGGGAGATGCGGCGCGTCTGCCAGGCTGACCATGCAAGGATGGCGAGGAGCGTGGGCAGGAGGGCGGGATTGACGAGGGCAACGATTGCGGAGGAGACGCCAAGCAGAAGCCAGGCGTTGATGGTGGGCTGTCGGTGGCAGTAGAGCGCGAGCAGAAGCATGGCGGGAAGCGCGCAGGCGGAGAGGCTGGTCTCCCAGAAGATGGTGGGGATCCAGAGCAGGGGAAGGGAGACGGCCCAGAATGCGCCAGCGAGGATGGCGGTGCGGTCGTCGAGCAACTGTCGGCAGAGGCGCATCATGAGCCAGATGGTGACGAGGCTGACGAGAATCTGCAGGGCGATGATGGCGATCTCCGAGGCGAAGGTGTATGTGCCGAAGACGAAAAACACGGCGGCGATGAGGATGGGGTATCCCGGCGCGATCATGGCCGTGGGGCCGGTGGGGACGCCGAAGGGAGAGCTGAGGCCGTGGCCATGGAGGAGCGAACTGGCCAGAAATCCCATCTCGTAGGGGTGGGAGAAGAGCCAGTTGTGGGGATGGGTGAAGGCGACATCGGCCAGGACCAGGAGACGGCCAAGCAACGCCACGCCAAGGATGACGGGGAGGGAACGGAGGCGCGCGCGCGAGTCTGGAGCGGAAGATGGTGCGTGGAGATCCGGAGGCGGATGATCTGTCATGGCATGGATGGACGCTGGGGTGACAGAGCGATGGTATCAGACAGGAACTCTCCCAGAACCGTGGATTCGGGCCTGGGAGAGTCGATGGAGTCGATGCGGCGAATTGGATGCCGGGTTTCCGGCGGTCTGGCCTGTCAGGTGGTGCTGTTGGGGATGAGATGGGCGACGGCGAGGTCGCCGGCGATTACGGTGAAGATCTCTGGGATGCCGGTGGTTGGGCGCGAGGCAGAGATGCATGAGCCGCCTCCCTGGGAGGCGGTGTAGTCGGAGAAGAAGTTCTGCGGCGAGGAGGCGATGCCCTGCATGGTCTGGCATGGGGTGATGGATGGGCTGGTGTCCGTGCTGCAACCCGATGACGCTGCGCCGTAGGCGACCGAGTAGACCTTGGTTGGAATGGCCCCATTGCCATACAAATTGGCCTTCGCTACATTCTGGCCGGCGGTGACTGCCTGGGCGCATTGCTGCTTTAACCCTGGGTAAGTAGTCGCAGTATTAGTCGACAACAACCCCAGTTGAGAGTATGAGGCTGACGCGTCGCCATCGCTGATGAGGATGAGGACGTTCTGGGAGCCGGGATTGGCAGCCTGTTCGGCGACGAGGGCGGACTGGGCGGCATAGATTGCGCCGGCGAGGTATGTCCCCTGGCCGGAGACGTTGGTCATCTGGGTGCAACCGGTGGTGATGCCACCACTCGCCTTAACCAAGCTGTTTCCGGAGGTGCCTTTGGTGGGGGTTTGTGCCAAGGTACTTGCGGTGTCCGAGGTCTTGTAATCGCTGGAGAAGCCGATGAGCTCATAGGTAGAACTGGCCAATGGAGTGTATGAGGTGGCACCGGCGGTGGGGAAGGTGTACGCATTGGAGCCGGGATTGGTGCCGTTGCAGTTGTATACATCCGAGACGGTAGAGGTTGGCACGTTAGGGAACTCGAAGAGGGCGATCCTGTCCACCGAGCCGACGACGTTGCCGCTGCCGTTGGTGCCGGCGGTGACCGTGCCGCAGGATGATAAAGCCATGCTGCAGGGCGAGAGGGCCTGCAAGAGGACGCGGATGCCCTGCAAGGCGCAGGACATTCTCGTGGAACTGCATAGACTGTCGGAGTCGTCACTGCTCATTGAACCGGTGCTGTCGAGGATGATGGCGACATTGTATGGGGCGACCGTGGCACCCGTGCCCCTGGCGGAGGCGGTGGCGGTTGCGGTGAGCGTGGTCGTCGCCTTACCGCCGAAGAGGCCACCGAAGAGGATGGGCACGGTCATCTGCTGCTGAACCTGGATGGCGTTGGCGTTGGCAGGAGCGACGCAGAGGACGCCCTCGTTGGTGAGGGTGGTGAGGCACTCCAGCTTTGGGTATCCGGATGCCATGGTCACGCCGGGAAGATTGGAATTGCTGTTATTATCCCCGGACCCTGAGCTGTAAGTTGCCGCGACGGTTGCCGCAGTGGAGTTGGGCAACTGCTGTGCCCCGGCCAACGCGGCCGCATTGGCTGAGGCCTGGAGCTGGTGTTGCTGAATAGCGGTAGTGCCAATGCTGAGCGAAAACGCGGCGATGCTCATAAAGGCGATCACCATGAAAGCCATGACCGGAAGTATCTGCGCGTGTTGGTCTTCGATCAATCGGACGAGGAGCGAATTGTTGTTACGGTTCATTGGACGACCTCCGTCATGGAAGTGTTCAGGGTGCAGTTGAAAAGGGAGTTGGTTCCGTAAATTTTGGCCGTGGTTTCACAGGGATATGTGAGGGTGACGGTGACGGGCTTGGTGAAGGCATTCGACAGAACGCCTGACGCCCCTGTGGTTAGCGAGGTACTGGAGCATGAGGTTCCGGAATATGTGGTTCCATTGATCACAGTGGAGAAGGTCAGGCTGGCCGGCTTGAGGGTGGGCGCCGCGGCTTCGACCTGAGTGACCACAAAAGCGCAGGGATCGTAGATGGGACTGGATGTGGTTCCCGTGTTGGGGACCCCGGCCCTGCTGAGGGAGAGCTGCGTGGCCGCGCTGTCGGCGGCATTGTTCAGATGTCCATAGTTCATGAAGGCGAGCCCCAAGGCAACGAAGCTGGTCAATAAGATAAACAGCGGCGGCAGGCACAAGGCGAACTCGATGAGCGAGCTTCCATCCTCGTTGCCGGCGCATCGGAGGACGCGGATTTGCCTTGGTTCGGAGCAGGGATCCTGCGCAACTTCCGGCGACGCTGCGGCATGGATTGTTAACTGCAAACAGACCACCTCGTTAGCGGCATCATACGGGGGGGGTATGGCCCCGATAATCCCTATTTAGTGTTATTAACCAAACGGTAAACATGGCCGTGCGGATGCGATTGCGCCCTGAGCGGGAGATTTCTTTGGCGGAATGGGTCTTCTTCGCGGGGCAAACGCCCGATATAGTCTGTGGGACTCTGTGCGCAGCGGCGCATCCACCCTGCCGAGTGCAGGAGCGATGCGGCGGGCTGCGCTCGAAGGCGAATCCCCGGTCTGCGAGAGAAAAAGAGCCGCCGGAGCCGGGATTTCATGGATATAGCGAGAAAACGATGAAAAAGCTGAGAGACGAGAGCGGACAGACGGTGGTGTTCGTTGCCGTCTTCATGGCGATGCTAGCGCTGGGCTTCGTTGCGTTCGCGCTGGACGTGGGAGTGTTGTTCCGGGAGAAGAGGATGGCGCAGGCGGCGGCGCAGGCGGCGGCAGTGGCTGCGGCGGAAGAGGCCGGCTACGGCAATACGACGAATGAACAGGCCGTGGCCAATGCGGCGGCCAAGCTGAATGGCTTCGACACGACGCTGGGGACGAATCCGGCGACGGTGACGCTGACGGTGCCGACGACGGGGAACTTTACCGGGAGCTATGTGCAGGCGACGGTGAGAATGCCGATCCATACCACGTTTCTGGGCGCGATCAGTCACGGGATGATTACGGTTCCGGTGTCTGCGACGGCGATTGCGGGCGGGGGAATATCCACACAGACGTGCGTGTGCACGACGGGCAATTTCAGTATTACGGGCGGCTCGACGCTGAACGCGCCGGGCTGCGGGATCTTCAACAACTCATCGAGTTCGAGCTCGATCCAGATGAGTGGCGGCTCGACATTGAATGCGTCGTCGCTGGGCGGCGCATCGACGGGCTGGTACCCCGGCAACATTACCGGCAACGGTGACACGATCAACGTGCCCACGGCCGCCATCGTGCAGGGAGTGAGCACGAGCTGCACTCCTACGCTGCCTGCGGCGCCCAGCTATTCCAGTTGCGTAGCGGACCCTGGCGGCAGTTCTGGCACGTTTACGTTTGGCCCAGCCACGGCCAGCAGCACGATCTGTTACAAGGCGCTGACGGTGGGTGCGAACAGCTCGACATGCACGCTGAAGCCGGGCATCTACGTGATCACGACCGGGGCGCTGCACTTTGAAAGCGGGGCCGGCGGTTATTCCAACCAGGGAGGGAACGGGGTTTTTTTCTATCTGACGGGGACGGCGTCGCTGGTGATCGACAACGGTGCGAATGTGAACCTGGTGTCGGGCGGCGCCACGGAGAATGGGGGAGGCACGGCGCCGGTGGTTGGGTCGTACGACGGGGTGGTGGTGTTTCAGGACCCAAGCGACTCGTCGGCGATTACGCTCTCCGGAGGGTCCAGCTCCTACATGAATGGGGCCATTATCGCGCCGAATGCAGCGTTGACAGCCAGCAACGGCAGCAGCACGGCAGTGATGGAGGGGGGAATCTCGGCGAATTCGCTGACGCTGACCGGGGGCGCGGTGGTGAAAGCGATTCTGGACACGAATGAGGGCAGTCTGGCGGTGTACTCGTCAAAGCCCAAGTTGGTGCAGTAAGAGATGAGAGCGATGAGCCAAGCCAAATCAGGCTGTTTGCGGGGACGGTGGAGACCGATGGCGCAATGCCGTGGCCTGGGCGGCGAGAGCGGAAATGCACTGGTGGAGTTGGCGCTTGCGTTTTCTCTGCTTGGGATACCACTGCTGCTGGGAACCGTCGAGATGGGATATGTGGTCTACGATTCGGTGGAGATATCCAATGCGGCGAATGCAGGCTCACTCTACGGGATGCAGAACGCAACCGACGCGGCGAGCAGCGCCGGAATTACAACAGCGGCGCAGGCCGAAGCGCCGGAGTTCGGCACGAACCTGACGGTGACGCCGACGACGTTTTATGTATGCACCAGCGCGGTGGGCGGGACGCAATACAGCACCGGCAGTTATACCCAGGCGCAGGCTACGGCGAAGTGCACCGGGACGGGCAACCACGCTCTGGAGTTCATCCAGGTGCTGAGCAGCGCCACGGCGACTCCACCGGTGCATTGTCCCGGACTGCCCAAGACATTCACGCTGGGCGGGACGTCTGTGATGGAAGTGGAGCAGTAGCCATGGTCTTGATGAATGCAATTCGGCGGCAGGCGAATGGGACAGGGAGACGCTGCGCCGGGCTGCTGCGAGCTTTATTGCGGCGCGACTGTCATCGCGCAGTGGCGGAGGGCCGAAGCAGAGACGCGACGGGAGACGAGGAGGGGTCGGCGTTAATTGAGACGGCAGTGAGCCTGCCAGTTCTGTTCACGCTGCTCTTCTGCTTCATGGAACTTTGCCTGGCGTTTTACAGCTATGACACGATCAGCGAATCGGCGCGGGAAGGGACCCGCCATGCGATGCTGCTGAGTTCGACCTGCACAAACTCCAGCGGGGCCACGTGCACGGCCACGGCAGCACAGGTGAACAGTTATGTGTCTGGGCTTGGCTGGCCGAATCTGGCAGGCGGCACGATGACCGTGAGTACAACGTATAAGACACCCGCAGGCGGGGTGGGCACAAACATTGTGAGCGACTTTGTGGTGGTGCAGATTACGTATGTATTTCCGATTACGATGCCGTTTGTGCCGAAGAACTCCATCACTCTGAAGAGCACGTCTCAGATGCCAATCATCCAATAGGCGCGACAAGACCGTGCGGTCTAGAGCGGCTCCAGGACCAACCAGACAAAATTATCCAGTGCAGTGACTGCTGCCTTCCTTTCAGTGCAGGTAGGGAAGCAGCCGCGTTACGCCCGGTGAACGGGGATGCAATATCTCCGGACGGGTGGATCATTTTCGTTCTCGAAGATTTAGATAAATACATTTAGATACAAAAAGATACGAAGACGCTTGGCGAACTTAAGTGTTACTGAATGACACTTCCTGGGGATTTCTAATCTTACGCAACGGCCCTAGTCTCGGCTTATCCAAGGTGCTTGCAAGGTTGAGTGCCAGGAAAACCGAATGAGGAGAAATAGACATGAAACAGCTTCTGAAGAACCTGATGACGGAAGATTCTGGTCAGGACCTGATCGAGTATGCATTGGTTGCGGCCCTGGTAGGTCTGGGCGCAATCGCCTCCATCACTGCTCTGAAGAACTCGATTGCAACCAGCTTCAACAGCATCGGGAACGCGCTCACCAACGCTGTCTAGCTCGGACAAAGCTTATGTGAGCGTCCGACGTCAACGCTCACATAAGCAGCTTTCTGGCAGATTGGGTCTGACGTCGGATTGGCTCACTTCCATAGCCCTGCGAATGTCGTCGCACTCACAGGCCGTATGTTTCGAGAAAAATACAAACAGAGAGGGTAAAGGTAAATGAAAAACGTAAAGCTGCTTTTCGAGAAGCTGATCGCAGAGGATTCGGGACAGGATTTGATCGAGTACGCGCTGGTTGCGGCCCTGGTCTCACTTGGCTCGATTGCTGCGCTCAGCGGCCTCACGAATGCCATTGGGAAATCCTTCAACAGCGTGGGCAACGGGCTCACCAACGCCGTCTAACCATGACAAGGCTTGCACACACAGGCCTTACAACCAAAGCACAGTTGCAGGCAAGCGGGCCAACAGGGAATGCGCCGGGGAAGTAGACCATCACGGGACTGCAAGCATTGTCACGTTCCTCGGCGTATCACCATAACATTTTTTGCGATGCAGCCCCGACAATTTCAGGTCTGCATCAGGAACGCACGATGACACTCTTTCAATCGGAACTGACATATCCGGCAATCGCCACCTCGTGCGCCATCGTGGGCTCTGTCTTCGATGTGAAGAGCAGGCGCGTGCCGAATTTTGTCACGTTTCCGGCATTCCTGATTGGACTAATGCTGCATCTCGGATTTGGCGGATGGCGGCAGATGCTCAGTTCTCTGGCTGCGGGAGTGATATGCGGACTGGTATTTCTGGTGTTCTATCTGGCGGGCGGCATGGGCGCCGGGGACGTGAAGCTGATCATGGCGGTGGGATGCATCGCCGGCATGACGCACATTGCGTACATCCTTGCGCTGACGGCGATTTCCGGGGGAGTGATGGCGGTTGGCCTGGCGCTGGCCCGCGGAAAGCTACAAGAGACTCTATTGAATGTTGGCGAACTGTTTACGCACCACCGGAGCAAGGGCCTGCAACCGCATCCGGACCTGAACATCTCGAATGCTCAAACGCTGCGGCTGCCCTATGCGTTGGCGATCGCCGGCGGGTGCATTTTAACGCTCTACTTTCATGTTGGATAACAGAGGCGCAGTGAAATGAATCGTCGACTCACCTCCGCTTTCATCATCGCGCTGCTGGTCTCTGGCGTATTTACGCTGTGGCTCAGCACGAAGGTCTCGAAGAAAGGCGGGGCACCTGCGCCACCGCCGGCGAAGAGCCAGTATGTGGCTGCTGCGGCGAACCTTCAGGCCAATCAGGTGATTCGTGCGGAGAACCTTCGTATGATCGATTGGCCGGCATCCGTGCCTCTGAACGGGACATTCAACAACCCCGGCTCTCTGATTGGGCGAATCGTACTCTATCCGCTTTCTGAAGGGGAACCGATACTGGAGCGTCAGTTGTCCAGTCCGGGGTCCGGGATTGGCATAACGGCGAAGATACCGAATGGCATGCGGCTGATCGCGCTGAGCACCAACGAGGTGATCGGGGTCGCCGGCTTTCTGCTTCCCGGAACGCATGTCGACGTTCTGGTGACGATGCACACGAGCAGCTCGCCGGACCCATTGACGTTCACGGTGCTTCAGGACGCGGAGGTATTGTCGGCTGGGCAGAAGACCGATCCCGATCCCGAAGGCAAGGCTACCATTACATCGGTGGTGACCCTGCTGGTAAAGCCGGAAGATGCGGAACGCGTCGTTCTGGCAAGCAACCAGGGCACGGTACATTTTGTACTGAGAAACGGGGCTGACCGAGAGGAGTACAAGGGGCCACCCGCGCTACTGGCGCAACTGTCTGGAATCGCACCACCAGCACCGGTGAAGGTGGCACCTAAGCCTCCGGAACTGCTTGTAGTCAAGACATATTCGGTTGAAACCATCCAGGGCAAAACACAGAGGATGGACGAATTCCAGTGAGACACCCAATGTACAAGGAGCAAAAAAAACCGGCATTCTTGATTGCGCGAGCAGGAGTTGCTGCTGCTGCGGTCGCACTGTCTACGGTAGCGATGACTCTGGCTTGCGCTGCGCAAGTCGCGACGGGTTCCGAGATGGCGGCAGTATCCAACATGGCTGCGGCACCCATACCGGGTGCTTCGGCCAGCATCAGCCGTGTGACATCCGGGGCCGAGATCCTTCATGTGACGGTAGGACACTCCCTGTTTCTAAATACCAAGAGCCGCCTGCATCGCGTGTATCTGTCTGATCCCAACATGCTCAACAGCGTGACGCTGAGTCCGAACGAGATTGTGGTGACGGCGATGGGCTCGGGGACCAGCTCGCTGGTGATTCTCGACGAGGCTGGGCAGGCGCAGTCCTATGTTGTCTCCTCCGACCTGGATATTGCGGGGCTTCGCACAGCCATGTCGCAGGCGATGCACGGGGACACGGTCAATATTGAGGGAAGTGGAGACCGCGTAACGCTGAGCGGCAAGGTGGACAGCGACGCGCAAGCCGATGCCGCGTACAAGCTGGCCGGGCTGTATTCAAAAGAAGTGGCGAATGCGCTGACGGTAAGGCCCGACCATCCGAAACAGGTCCGGCTGAAGGTGCGAATACTGGAAGTGGATCGCAGCAAAGCCGATCAGTTCGGCATCAATCTATTCAATCCTGGCGGAAACACCGGCTTCCTGGCATCGACAACGACAGCGCAGTACGCCTCGACCGCAACGTACAGCCCAAATGGCACCGGCAGCGGCACGCTGACGACCACCGACCCGCTGAACTTCCTGTTGTACAGCTCAAAACTGAATCTGGGCGCGACGGTGAAGGACCTGGAAAGCAAACAGGTGCTACAGATCCTGGCGGAGCCGACAATCACGACGATCAGCGGCGTGAAGGCCGATTTTCTCTCCGGTGGCGAGTTTCCCTTCCCGATGGTTCAGCCTGGCGGAACTGGCAGCGCCTCCGTGGTCACGATCCAGTTTCGCGAGTATGGCGTCAAGCTGGAATTCACGCCCACTGTGAACAGCGACGGAACCATTCGTCTGAAAGTGGCCCCGGAAGTCAGTTCACTGGACTATACCAACGCAGCTACGATCGGCGGATTTACTGTTCCAGCACTGTCCACGCGCAAGGCGGAGACCGAGGTCGAGTTGCGCAGCGATCAGAGCTTTGCGATCTCCGGGCTGCTGGATCAGCAGACCACGGACATCATGAGCAAGACTCCGGGCGCTGCTAATATTCCGATTCTGGGAGCGCTCTTCAAATCGAAGAATGTCAACCACTCAACCACTGAGTTGGTGGTCATCGTCACTCCCACTCTGGTTGATCCGCTGACTGAAACGGGCGAACCGGCCCAGCCTGATCTTCCGATACCGACCCTGAATCCGGGCAAGTTCGACAAGTCGCTGGGGAAGGACCTGAATCCTCATCCATTGGCCCCGCCGATCAATCCAGAGCAGTCGCCTGTGAGCAATCCTGCTCCGGCCGCTACTTCATCCCCGGCTCCTGCAGCGACTCCGTCGCCTGCTCCGGTGGCGGTGCCCGTGGCCGATACGGCCCAGAATGCCACGCCAGCGCAGGCCCACCACGGAACAGCAGCGCCCTCGGCTTCCAACCCGGAGAAAGGCAGTGCAGGGAATGCGGCATCGAAGGCTGCATTGGGTCAGCCAGCTACGCATGAGAGTGGCATCAGCGTTGCAGGCGCGCCAGCCTCCGGCATTGCCGCTCCGCCGGTTGTCGCCTCGCCCGAGAGCCCTCGAAGATATGTTTTCGACAACCCCACTGCAACACCGTCAACAGGTGGGAAACCGGCTGTGGAGCCGGATACTGCGTCGCGATCGATGGTCCAGATCATGACGCTTGCGAACAAGGATGATGCTGAATCCATGGCTGCCGCACTCAAGCGCCACGGATATAACGTCGCAGTCAATCACGATCCCCAGGACTCACTCTTACATCTGGAAGTGGGGCCGTTCGCAAGCAAGACCGATGCGGAAGCGATGCGTCAACGGCTACTTAGCGATGGCTACAATGCGAGCGTCAGATAAATTGCGACGGCAGTTATTATCAACACTCCGGCGTACAAACCGAAGTTACCAAGGGCAATGAGGAAATAGGCAGTGATACCAATTCAATATAATTCCGGGCTAATAAGTGTTGCGTTGATTACCGTGAGCCTCGACGCAAGACTGGCCGATGAGATTGCCGACTCCGTTTTGAAGATGTCGTGGGCGGTCCATCGCGCCGATTGCGAGGGCTACATATCCGCGGTTAAGCGGCCTCCGTTTTCACAGCCGGTAAAATCCGCTCCGGCCTGCATCGCCGTGATTAATTTCGACGAGGACGTCGAACAGGCGGTTGCCTCGGCCGCCTATATACAGGAATTATTCTCAGGGAATGCGGCGATGGTCGCCCTGTCGGCAAGCCGTGACCCCGATCTCATGTTGCGAGCGATGCGTGCCGGCTGCAACGAATTCATCGGCGGGGGATTCGACGAAGCTGATTTTTCCGAGATGCTGGTTCGACTGTATCAGCAGTGGTCTGCGAAGTCCGCGCGAAACAACGCACTTGGGGAAGTTGTAACATTCTTCGGGGCCAAGGGGGGGGTAGGGACCACTACGCTCGCTGTGCATCTGGCCATGTATCTGGTGCTATGCCATCAGAAGAAGACCTTGTTGATCGACAACCATCCTCAGTTGGGCCATGCGTGCATCTATCTTGGCATCGATGGCAGCCGCTACCACTTTAATGAGCTGGTTCGGAACCTGAGCCGGCTGGACAGCGATCTGCTGCGGGGCTACATAGCGACCCATTCCAGCGGTCTTGAGGTGCTGGCATCGCCTGACGTATGCGGCGGCCAGAAGACACTGGATTCCAACTCGATTGCACAAACGCTCGACTTTCTGCGCGGCGAATACGACTACGTCATAGTCGACGGGCCGTCTTCCCTGGACGATACAAATCTCGCGGTCATCGACGCCTCTAATCTGCTCTATCTTGTGGCCACGCCAGAAATCGCAGCGATCCGCGACCTGTCGCGATACGTGGACAGCCTGTCGCAGGGCGATCATGACATTGAAAAAGTGAAGGTGGTGATCAACCGTTTTTCCTCACAACACGCGCTCACGGTTGAGCAGATTGAAAAAGCGATACGACTGCCGATTGCCATCAAGCTGCCCAACGGTTACGCGGAGGTGACGCGCTCGGCGATTCTGGGCGAGCCGATCAACCCGAAGCAGAAGACAGACTTTTCGGTGCCGATTGTCAAGTGGGCCAATACACTAGTGGGCAGCGTCATGCCAACGGAAGAAGCCGCGCCCAAGAAGTCGTTATTTTCTCTTTGGAAGTGATTGTCAACGAGCATTCCTCGTAGAACCAGGGTGTAGCCGATATGTCCGATATCAATACAATTTCGTCAAGTTCGAGCCAATCCGGCGAGCGCACAGGGCGCATGATGCGAACGGTTGGCGACAGTGTACAGCAACAGATCAAGACTGCAGTCCATAAAGAACTAATCAAGCGAGTCGATCTCGACAAGCTGGCCGGGATGCAGGAGACGCTGGCCGCGCAGCAGCAGCTATTTTTTGTGATTCAGCAGATCATCGGCGAGCAGGGCGTTCCGTTAAGCGCTACCGAGCGGGACCATCTTGCGCAAGAGGTGGTGGACGAAGTATTCGGCCTGGGGCCACTGGAACCACTTCTGAAGGACGACAGCATTAGCGATATTCTGGTGAACACCTATAACTCGATCTATGTGGAGCGGCGCGGTGTGCTGGAGAAGACGACCCTGACGTTCCAGGACAACCGGCACCTGTTGCACATCATCGACAAGATCGTTTCCGCGGTAGGGCGGCGGGTAGACGAATCGTCGCCCATGGTGGATGCGCGGCTTCCCGACGGGTCTCGCGTGAATGCAATCATTCCGCCTCTGGCAGTGGATGGGCCTATCCTTTCGATTCGGCGATTTGGAAGGCACCCGCTGGAAGCTGAGGATCTGCTGCGCAACCAGATGCTGACGCCGCCGATGTTGGGACTTCTCCGCGGGGCGGTGAAAGCCAGAATGAATATTGTAGTGTCTGGCGGAACCGGTGCTGGCAAGACGACCTTGCTGAATGTTCTCTCCGGCTTCATCTCCGAGCGGGAACGGATCGTTACCATCGAAGACTCGGCTGAATTGCAGATGAAGCAGGATCATGTGGTCCGGCTGGAGACCAAGCCTCCCAATGTCGAGGGGAAAGGTGGCGTGAAGCAGAGAGAGCTGGTGATCAACGCCTTGCGTATGCGCCCCGACCGTGTGGTGATTGGAGAGGTCCGCGGAGCGGAGGCTCTGGACATGCTACAGGCCATGAATACCGGCCACGACGGGTCGATCACAACCATCCACGCAAACACCCCGCGCGACGCGCTGGCCCGGCTCGAGACCATGGCCATGATGAGCGAAGTACGAATTGCGGAGAAGGCGGTGCGGTCGCAGATCGCCTCGGCTGTCCACATGATCGTGCAGGTCGTCCGCATGAGCGATGGCACTCGCCGCATCACGCATATCACGGAACTGACCGGATCGTTTTCCGATGTCATCAGCATGCAGGACATTTTTCTATTCGAGAAAAATGGGATTGGTCCGAACGGCAAAGTCAAGGGACGTTTTATATCGACAGGGATTGTTCCCAAGTGTGTTGAGAAGATGACTGCCGCTGGAATCCCGGTTCCCGCAGGCATGAGCGATCATTTAGTTGAAATCTAGCGTGGAAGGAGGCCAATGTTTTTATTTATTGCTTTTGCAGTAATATTGACGATCAGTTTTGGAGTCATGGCCTTTCTTTCGGGCTCATCGTCGAGCGAAAAAATGGCGGACCGGCGGCTTGCAAGCATAACTGCGCCGAAAACTGGAACAAGTACAAGCCAGATACTAATAGAACAGATTCTCAAGGTGAATCCGGATAACAAGTTCGGCTGGCTGGATAATGTTCTGCAAAAATATCCGATTATGCACAAGCTGGAAGCCAGGATAGTACAGTCGAACAGCACAATGTCCGTGGCCACTCTTCTGGTGACCAGCGTTGGCATGGCCATTGTGGGATTTATTATCTTCTACCTGTGTTTTTCCATGTTTGCCGTGCAGGCGCTGGCGGCATGTGTGGTTGGCTATATACCGTTTGTGGTTATTTCGATCAAGCGCTCGCGCAGGATTTCTGCATTCAATGCGGGGCTTCCGGAAGCGATCGACATGATGGGCCGCGCCCTGCGCGCGGGACATTCGATGGTGGCATCGATCAACACGGTTGCCGAGCAAAGCGCGGAACCAGTAAAAACGGAGTTCGGCGAGGTATTCAGGCAGCAGAACTATGGAATGCCATTACGAGATGCATTGAACCAGATGCTGGACCACGTGCCCTCGCAAGACCTCAAGGTTCTGGTCACGGGCATGCTGGTGCAGAAGGAAACGGGTGGAAATCTGGCCGAAATTCTGGACCGCACGGCATCGGTGATCCGCGAGCGGCTGCGCATCCAGGGCGAGATTCGAACGCATACCGCTCAGGGCCGGCTGACGGGATGGATTCTGTGCTCGCTTCCGATTGTGATGCTGTTCATGATCAATTTCATCAATCCTGGCTACACGAACATTCTGATCAACACGCCCATCGGTCATAAGCTGATTTATCTGGGGATAGGCCTGCTCGGCATCGGGGCCATGGCTATTCGGCAGATCATCAACGGGATTGAGGTATAGGGACAATGAATGTCGTCCTCTATGTTCTGCTGGGGCTGATCACGTTTTGCGTGGTTGCGCTTCTACTTACGCCCGATCTTTTTCGTCCGTCTCCCGAGGCTCAGCGCATCCTGGACGTAGTGACGAGCACGCGGGTGGACCGGCGCACGATCGGCGACAAAGAACGGGTGCAGGACAAACTGGTGGGCATAGCGACAAAACTGCGTGTACGCGTGGGGCTGGCCGAAGACCCAAATCTGAAGGCAAAACTGGTTGCGGCCGGCATCCACTCCAGCAACAGTGTTGACATCTATTTTGCGGCCCAGTTTCTAGCGCCGCTGGGGGGAGCGGTAGTGGGCAGTCTTCTGCACTCTGCCTCGCTCTTTTGGGTTGTGGCGCTGGGAGGCGTCGGCTATCTGACCCCGGACTTGTGGCTAAAGCGGAAGACGAGCAGCAGGAGAAACCGCATCCGCAAGAGCCTGCCAGACGCTCTGGATCTTATGGTGATCTGTGTCGATGCGGGCCTTGGGCTGGACCAGGCACTGATTCGCATCGGACAGGAACTTGGCACAAGCCATCCGGACATTGCCGAGGAGTTTACCCAGGTCAATCTGGAGCAGCGCGCCGGAAGACCGAGGCTGGAAGCCTGGAAGAACCTGGCCGATCGCTCGGAGATCGAGGAGTTTACTTCCTTTGTGAGCATGCTTACGCAGACTGACCGGTTCGGCACGCCAATCATCCGAGCGTTGAGCCGCTTTTCCGAAGACATTCGAATGAAGCGGAGGCAGCGGGCGGAAGAGGCCGCGGCAAAGACCAAGATCAAGATCATATTTCCGCTGGTGTTGTGTATCTTCCCTTGCATCTTTATCGTGCTGCTGGCTCCAGCGCTGTTGAGTATTGTGGGCGGACTGGGGGGTGGAGGCGGTATTGGTATTGGTCAATAACACGGCATGAATTCCCACAACGAAGGGCGCATGAATTCAGCGGAAACAAATATTTCTGGAATCGAAAACAGTCGTTGGCCGGGCGATCCACATATGGCGAAGGTGTATTGGGAGCGTGCAAAACGATGACTCTCCTGCGTAGCCAGAGTAGTAAACACGATTGTGGTTGATTGAAAGCATGGTAAGTCGTAAAGTTTTCTAGGAACGGCGGGATTATTCTGTCGGGATACAGCGTGCTCGGACCGAGACATTGCGGTGCGCCTGGGATGCGAAGTTTTACGGAAAGGAGGATATATGCCGGATACATCATCGATTATCGTTCGAGTTGTGGCTGGAGTGCTGGCACTCGTCGTATTGGGAATCATTATCTACCGCAGGAAGCAGAAGGCCAAGTAATAAGTAAAATAGAAACGGCGGGGCTGTTCGATTTCAATGCTCAGAGTGATCGATACAACTCGGGGCTGCATTGTGGGTGATAGGGTTGAACTGGCCGACACATCCCTGAAGCGGCTGTTTGGTCTCCTCGGGAGAAGCGGTTTGGACGCTGGGGGAGGGTTGTGGATTCGACCCTCTTCCGGTGTTCATACATTTTTCATGGCGTTCAAAATCGATGTGGTGGGATTGGATGACGATCTCAGGGTGATCAAGCTGTGGCGCTGCCTGGCGCCGTGGCGGGTGACTTCGGTGAGCCTCAAGATGAGGAGCGTCGTGGAGTTGCCGTGCGGAGTGATCTCGCGGTTGCAGATGCAACTGGGCGATCAGTTGGATATTACTGCCTTCTGCGAGTCCAGTTCTACAGCGTCCAACGAGATCAGCTAAAGAAAGCCTGAACAAGAACATTCGAGGGACTCAAGATTTTCTCATGGGGTAGACCGCATTTATCAGGGCCATTCATGGCGCGACTCAAGCCGCTCCCCTTCAATGTTGTTTGTTGTTTCGCAGCTTTCATCTGCATATAGATGCAGCGCGGAGCTGTATGAATATGCAACCTAGTAGCATTGTTAGGTGAGTTGGCTTTTCCTGTAGCTGCGTATCAAACGCGGCTTGGCCAATAACCTGCGTATGAAGGTGTTAGCGATGCTACCCGCTGAACTGATTGCTCTTGAAGACCGTTATGGCGCCCACAACTATGCTCCGCTGGACGTGGTGATTGAGCGCGCGTCGGGTGCCTGGGTTTACGACACAGAAGGCCGCCGCTATCTGGATTTTCTGGCGGCCTACTCCGCGGTGAACCAGGGGCACTGCCATCCCGCGATTCTAGAGGCGATGGTTGCGCAGGCGAAGAAGGTGACGCTGACCTCGCGCGCGTTTCGCAACGACCAGCTACCGCTGCTCTACCGCGACCTGCACGAGCTGACCGGCTATGAGATGGCACTGCCGATGAACTCTGGCGCGGAGGCGGTGGAGACCGGGCTGAAGGCCGCGCGCAAGTGGGGCGAGACGGTGAAGGGAATCGCCGCCGGCAAGGCTGAGATAGTGGTTGCAGCCAACAATTTTCATGGGCGCACGATCGCCATCGTCGGATTTTCGACCGACGATCAGTATCGCTTCGGTTTTGGGCCGTTTCCGGCTGGATTCCGCGAGGTGCCCTTCGGTGACATTGAGGCACTCCGGGGCGCGATTACGGTGAATACCTGCGCATTTCTAGTGGAGCCGATCCAGGGCGAGGCGGGGATCATCGTGCCTCCGGAGGGCTACCTGAGGGAGGCTGCGGCGATCTGCCGCGAGAACAATGTGCTGCTGATAGCCGACGAGATCCAGTCCGGCCTGGGGCGCACGGGGAAGCTGTTCGCCTCGATGCACGAGGGAGTTACGCCGGACGTTATGATCATCGGCAAGGCTCTCTCGGGCGGCTTCTACCCGGTCTCCGCGGTGCTCAGTTCGCGCGAGGTGCTGGGCGTCTTCAGGCCAGGCGACCATGGCAGCACCTTTGGCGGCAGTCCGCTGGCCTGCGCCATTGCGCGGGCCGCGCTGCGCGTGATTGTGGACGAGAAACTGCCGGCGCGCTCGGCGGAGTTGGGCGCTTATGCGCTGAACTACCTGAAGAACATCCGCAGTCCGTACGTTGTCGAGGTGCGCGGCAAGGGACTTTGGATCGGCATGGAACTGAACCGCGCGGCGCGGCCAATCTGCGAGGCGTTGAAGCAGCGCGGCGTGCTGTGCAAGGAGACGCACGAATACGTCATCCGCCTGGCACCGCCGCTGATCATCTCGAAGGCCGACCTGGATTGGGGACTGGAACAGATACGCGCAGTTCTGGAAGAGGATACGGATGCGCACAGCGAAGCGGTTGCTGAACTGGCGGGGACAACAGCAGCGGGCAACTGACTCAACTTCACGGCCGCTGCGGCGTTGACCCCGCGGAGCCCACCCAGTACACTCTAAAAGGCAGTCAGCGGAGCACTCCGCCGGCTCGTACCGGGTGAGCGTGCATCGCCGCTGCCCCCTCGTTCAATGGTAGGACAGTCGGCTCTGAACCGATCAATCGGGGTTCGAATCCCTGGGGGGCAACCAATTCAAACCGATGGCTGGATCGACTGGGTTGAGGGACGTGTGCGTGTGGGGAAGGGGACTCTGGCAGGGAGTCCACGGTTGACGGGAGACTGTCTGGCGCGTTGCGCAGTACATCCTGGAAGAACTGCGTTGCTTCGCAAAAAAAAGGTTGACACGTCGAGTGTACTAGCTGTTATAGTACAGGTGTGATTCCGTTCCGAGTGCAGTTTCGCGGTGGCATTTCGCTTTTCGAGCAGATCGTCTACGCCTCGAAGAAGGCGATGGTCTCTGGACAGATGCGTCCGGGCGATGCGTTTCCGTCGGTGCGCTCGTTGAGCAAGGAGCTGAAGATCAATCCCAACACAGCGCACAAGATTGTGGCTCACCTGGTGAGCGAGGGGCTGCTGGAGACGCGGCCGGGGATCGGGACGGTGGTCTCTGAGCTTCCCGATTCGACCCGGAAGGAGCGCGCGGAGCTGCTGGGGCAGGAGATCGAGGAACTGGTGGTGGAGGCCAAGCGGCTGGGGATCGGGCGCGAAGAGATGCTGGCTTCCATCGCGGCGCATTGGCAGCGGTTGAGCGGCAAGGACACGGAAGCAGCAGGCAGGCCCACTGACGGAGGACGCAGAGAGCGATGAACCCCACGATCCAGACGCACGATCTCACGATGAGATTTGGCCAGACAGAGGTGCTGCACGAGATTGGACTCGCGGTGCCGGAGGGAGCGATCTACGCGCTGGTCGGGCCCAACGGCGCGGGCAAGACCACGATGATCAAGCTGCTGATGAACATACTGCGGCCGACGGCGGGAGGCGCAGAGGTGCTGGGCGTCGACACGCAGCGGCTGGCGGGCGAGGTCTTCAATCGCATCGGATACGTCTCCGAGAACCAAGAGATGCCCGATGCGATGACGGTCGAGGCGCTGCTGGATTTCATGCGGCCGTTCTATCCGCGGTGGGACCGCGAGCTGGAGCGGCAACTGGTGCGGCAGTTCGATCTGCCGCTGAAGCGCAAGCTCAAGCATCTGTCGCGCGGGATGCGGATGAAGGCGGCGTTCGCAAGCTCGCTGGCCTACCGGCCCTCGCTAATCGTACTGGATGAGCCGTTCACGGGGCTTGATCCGCTGGTGCGCGACGAGCTGATCGAGAGCCTGCTGGAGCGCGCGCCGGAGACGACCATCTTTCTTTCGTCGCACGACCTGGCGGAGATCGAGAGCTTTGCCAGCCACGTTGGCTACCTGGAAGAGGGACGGATGCTGTTTTCGGAGGAGATGACGGTGCTGAGCGAGCGGTTTCGCGAGGTGACGGTGACACTGGCTGCACCGGTGAAGCTGCCGCGTGATCTGCCGAGCGCGTGGCTGGTGCCGGAGACGGTGGATTGCGTGGTGAGGTTTGTACACAGCGAATACCGGGGCGAGGCGAGCGAACACGAGGTGGCGGACTTGTTCCCTGGGGCGCGCGATGTGGAGTTGGAGGCGATGCCGCTGAGGTCGATCTTCCTGGCGATTGCGAAGACGGGACGAACACAGAACCACGCGGCGCAGACGACGGCATGCGATGGGAGGCCGGAGGCATGAATCAGATACTGAATATCTTCCGCAAGGACACACGGCGGTTCTGGCCGGAGATCGTGCTGTCGCTAGTCATTACCGCTGCTTTCGCGCTGATCTACCCGGTCCAATGGCTCCCTGGCACCGGTGAACGGGTCCGTGAACTGCAGTATCTCGCCAGCGTCTTTACCGGTCTGGTGCCCGTGAGCTGGTGGTTGCTGATCGGACGCGTCGTACACGCCGAGACGCTGGTGGGCGATCGCCAGTTCTGGATCACGCGGCCGTATGAGTGGAAGAAGCTGCTTGGCGCCAAGGTTTTGTTCCTGCTGGTGTGGCTTTACCTTCCATTTATCGCGGCGCAGTCGGTGTTGCTGGCGGAAGCGGGCTTCCATCCGCTGTCGTATGTCCCGGGCCTGCTCTTCGGTCTTCTGCTGGCCACGGGAATTCTGGTGTTGCCGCTGTTCGCCATCGCCGCGGTTACAGCGAACTTTGCGCGGATGACGCTTACGCTTCTGGGCGTGCTGATTGCTCTTCTGGGCGCTGCGTTCGCGGCCAACATGGTGAATCGGTACACCGCATTCATCCCCTCATCCGATCGAATCTCGCTTCCGGTTATGCTGTGTCTCTTCGGTGCTGTAGTGTTGATTCAGTATGCATCGCGCAGAGTGTGGCAAGCACGGGTGTTGTTGATTGCGGGGCCGGTTTTGATTGCAGCGGTACTTTTTGCGGCGTCCCGGTCGCAGGATTCCCTGGTCAACCGGTACTATCCGCTGCCGGCCTCTGCCTCGGCCGCACCGTTCCAGTTGCAGCTTGCGCCGGATTCCAGACGCCAGGTCACGGATATTCGGATCAGCGACAACGTCAAGTTCATCAATGTTCCGCTCCTCGTTGCCGGAGTGCCCGATGGCTATGCGATCCAGATTGACAATCTGAGGGCTACGTTCACCGGGCAGGACGGGTTTTCATGGACCTCTCCATGGCAGAGCTCTTACGGCCAGCGATTTCTCCCCGACACGGAGCAGACGGAGTTGCAGATCAGGATCGATCCCGCGGCCTACGAACGGCTGCTGAAGACGACTCCGGTAAGCTTGCATCTTCGCCTTGCGCTTACACGAATCAAGGCGGGCGTGACGACGAGCGTGGTGTTTCCAAGGGGCAATGTTGAGCTTCCAGGCTTTGGCATCTGCGCGACTCGCCCGAACTTCGCGTTTTGGGGCACAACGGACGAGAACATGGACTGTAGGTCAGCGCTGCACCTGCCGCAACTGACGTACCTTGTCACGGTCTGGCAGGACGGGCCTTGCACCACGATCCAGCCAACGCCAGAGCATACCGCCGTGGCCTACGGATGGACGGGGAACCTCGATCCGGATCCGGCTGAGTTCGGCATCTCGTCGGTCTGGACTCCCAATGTGACCTTCAGTAACCGTCGAGTGCATAACGGCATGGCCGATCTTAGCTCGACACGTTGGCGTTTCTGTCCGGGTGTGCCATTCAGGGCCACGCAGTATCACTTGGTGAATCGCACGCAGGCAAGCATGACGCTGACGAACATCGTACTTCCGGCGAATGTGGTTCCGACGAGTTAGGCGCAAGGTACAAGGTACAAGGTTCAAGGTACGAGGTATGAGGGGTGAGCTATGAGGGTTGAGCGATCGGCGGTTGGATTTGTGGTGGGTGTAAGCATGGTGTGTGTGTTGCTGGCTGGGGGAGCGATTGCGCAGACGAGTGCACCGGCGGTTGCACCCACACCGCAAGTGGCGACGGCGGTGGAGAAGCCGATCCTGTTTGAGGTGGTGTCGATCCGGCCCTTCAAGGGCGGTGTCACGCGTCCAAGAGGCTTCACCGATGACGGGTTTTCAGATGAGGGACAAAGACCACTCGTGCTCATCATGGGGATTTGCGCGACTTGCAAGCAGCATATAGAGGGACTGCCAGACTGGGCCATGAACGAGGCATACACCATTGAGGCGAGGGTTGCCGATACAGATGTGGCGCGATGGAAGACGCTGAGCGTGAAGCAGCGAGAGCTCGCCATGCAAGCCATGTTGGAAGACCGTTTCAAGATGAAGTCCCATCACGAGACAAGGGTGATGCCCGGGTTTGCTCTGGTGGTTGCGAAGAACGGCCCCAAGTTCAAGGAGTCGATTCCCGGCGACCTTTATCCTGGCGGTCTTAAGGGCGTCAACGGCGGACCGTGGTTGGGAATCGTGGAGACCGCGCCCGGCGTGGAGACCGGCCAGCACGTCTCCATGGAGGAGGTGGCAGATTTATTGTCGGGCCCGGCGGGGCGGCCGGTTACGGACCAGACCGGGCTCAAAGGCTTTTACGACTTCAAGTTCACGATCGAGACCCCCGATCCATCGACAACAGCGGATACTGCTATGCCCGACTGGCCATCCATTGTCACCACGATTCTGGAACAACTTGGACTGAAGCTGGAATCGGGGGTCAAGGTCCCGGTCGAATACCTGGTGGTGGACCACATCGAGAGGCCGACGGAGAACTAGGAAGAGGGTTTAGGTTCAAGGTCTGAGGTGTGAGGGGCAGGATGCGGATACGTGGAATGGTTGTGGTGAGTGCGGCGATGTGGTTGGCGGTGGCCGCGCCGATGAGTGTTGCTCAGACGAGTGCGCCGGTTGCAAACGCGCCGGCGGCGGCGACGGCAAATATGGCGGCAACCGTGGCACCTGCGAAGGCTTATGCGTTCGATGTGGTTTCGATCCGGCAGAATATATCGCCGATGCAGATGATGATGGGGCCACAGTCGGGACCTCCTCAGTTTGGGCCGACTGGGGACGGCTATCGCATGTCGAATATGTCACTGTTGCTGCCGATGATGACGGCTTACGTTCCGCAGGTGGGCGGTGCGGCGTTCTACGCGCAAGACCAGGTTAAAGGCTATCCGGCCTGGATGATGACGGAGCGCTATGACATCGACGCGCGGATTGCCGACGCAGACCAGGCGGAGTGGCAGAAGCCGGAGTCGCAGAAGGTGATGCTACAGGCGATGCTACAGGCGATGTTTGCTGAGCGGTGCAAGCTGACGGTGCATCGCGAGGTGAAGGAGGTTGGGGTGAGTTCGCTGGTGGTGGCGAAGGGCGGGCCGAAGTTCAAGGAGACCGATCCGACGGTGGAGCACCCGGACGGAATGAAGCTGCCATGGGGCGGAGTGATGGCTTTCTCCAATGGCGCGATGAGTTTCTACGGGGCCACGATGGCTTCGTTTGCGTCGATGATGTCCTCGTTTGGGAATGGGGGGCGGCCGATCCAGGACAAGACGGGACTGACCGGGAAGTACGACATCACACTTAAATTGGGGGACATGATGATGGGACCCTCGCAGGGCGAACAGCAGAGCGCGACTGCCGCGTCCGATCCCGGAGCTTCGATTACGTCTTTGTTGCAGGAGCAGCTTGGCCTGAGGCTGGAGTCGGCGAAGGGACAGGTGGAGACGCTAGTGATCGACCACATGGAGCGGCCTTCAGAGAATTAGAGGGATGGATGCGAGGACTCGATGCGGAGCGCGGGCGAGAATCGGAGACCAGGGGAAGGATTATTGACGTACGACCTTTATCGTACTAAAGTGGTTGTTGCCAGGTGAAGGAAATAAACATGCGTTGGGAGTCTATCCATTCCGATTCTTCAACGTCTGACGAGTAATCGAGACCATCGAGAAGCCTTCGGAAGACGAACCGCAGGAAAGAATGCGAACGAGAAAGAAGATATGCGAATGACGATCGAGCATCCCGCGCACGGAAAGAATCGCAATTGGGAACTTCTGCTTCTCGCGGTTGTGTGGACGGCACTAGCGAGATCTCCCGCACTTGCCCAAGCCGCACCGCCCCCTCCGACTCCGGCTGCCGCCGCCGCAGCCCCCGCGGCAACCGCTGCACCGGCAGCAACCGCAGCCGGGTCGGCCGCAGCAACTCCAGCCGCCGACCCCACCCTGGGCATTACGTTTGATGTTGTGTCCATCAAGCACACAGAGCAAGGAATTAGCCGCGTCACGGACCCAGGCGATGGAGACGGCATCACCATCACAAACTCCACGCTGTTCGAGATCATTCGCTGGAACTTCAATGTCAGCATGCTGCGTGGAGACCAGATTCAAGGCGCTCCTGAATGGTTTACCAGCGTTGACGAAAACTACGAGATACGTGCCAAAGTGGCCGCCGCCGACGTGGCTGCCTGGCAGAAGCTCAGCGATGGAGCACGGCGGCTGGTCTTCCGCAAAGTTCTGGTCGATCGGTTCAAGTTTGCGTGGCACTTTGCCGACGTAGAGCAACCCGTCTATTTCCTTGTTGTCGCCAAAGGAGGGCCGAAGTTCAAGGAAGCCAAGGCCGACGAACTCAGTCCATATGCAGCCGACTTTCATGGGCCTGACGGCTTACCCTACAAGGGAACCGGCTTCCATTGGCTTAGCCCCACACGTTGCGCCATGCAGCAGGCACACATGTCGAGCTTCGCCAAAGGCTTTCTCTCCAACTACTCTGGAGGCCGTCCGGTGATCGACAAGACCGGCCTCACCGGCGCCTACAACTTCACACTGGAGTTCGCGCCTGAATATCTCAACGCTGGCCCTGGCAATCCCGACAACGATGCCTCCGAACCCGTAGCTCCCTCCATTTTTACGGCAGTGCAGGAGCAACTTGGGCTGAAGTTGGAATCCGGCAAAGGCCCAGTGAGTCACCTCTTCATCGACCATATCGAGCGACCTTCGGAGAATTGAGCAAAGACAGGCGGAGAGAGACAGGCGAAGGGAACGGAGTTCGGTGTTGCAGGCTAGACTGGATCGAATGGAAAGGAGGGTGGCAGGGATGATGAAACGCGCAGCGAGACTGGCTCCGACGATCTTTTTAATTGCGGCATGGATGACGGTGTGTGTGCCGAATGGGATGTTGCAGACGGGCGCGGCGCAGGAGACGTCGCAGCCGACGATTGTACTGCCTCCTCCGGCACACAGCGTGCGCGCCAATCACAGCGGGCCGGCAATGATCAATGTAAGTCAGCCGGAGTTTCCCGCGGAGATAGTCATCATGAACCGCGGAGACAAGGACTGGCTGGAGGATACGCAGGTGAAGAGCCGGACCCAGGCGGAGATTGTGAGCGCGAAGCTGGGGTGGGCGTACGTGCTGGACAGCGGGTTGGAGTTCCACGCTGGCGAGGTGTATAGCCCGGTCGGCGGAGTGGGGGGAGGCGGATCGTTTCAGGTTCCTGCGCAGAGTGTGGCTCCGCGGGCGGATGCGAAGGGCTTGCTGGCGTTTGTGGAGGAGGTGACGTTTGCGGATGGGACGGTTGTCGATGCCGATCATGCGAAGGTGACGGCGTTTTACAAGACATGGAGCGCTGGAGCGAACGCAGGCAAGGTGGCGGCAGCACCGGCGGCGGCAGCGGCGCAACAGAATATAGCTGGAGGCACAGCAGGGACCGGGCCGGCACGGACGCCGAACCTGAAGCCGATTTCGTTTGACGTGGTCTCGTTCCGCAAGTCGGAGCGTCCGGGCCCGGGGAGGGAGTTTCCAGCGGACGGCGATTTTATTGCGTATCACGGCTCGACCATTGATAGTCTTCTGCAGTTCGCCTACGGCGGAGTCAAGAAAGGGTTCTTTCTGATCAGCGGAGAGCCGGACTGGGTGAAGAACGATTATTACGAGTTCGAGGCGAAGGTAGCGCCGGAGGATGTGGCTGAGTGGAAGGCGATGACGTTGACCGATAAGCGCTACATGGTGCGCGCGGCGCTGGAGGATGCACTGAAGCTGAAGGTGCATGAGGACACGGAAGAGCATCCGGTGTACAACCTGGTGGTGGCGAAGGGAGGGCCGAAGTTGATGGAATACGAGCCGGGCGATACGGTGACGCCTTCGTATTCCGGAGCCCAGGCGATGTCGGGCAAGGTGCTGCGATGGTTCGATCCGTTCAACCTGGTGTGCCAGGACACCACGATGGCGGAGCTGGTGAATTCGATGAGTGGACCGGACCGGGCGGGACGAGTGGTGATCGACAAGACGGGTTTGACTGGCGCGTACGACTTCACGGTGCCGATTCCGTATCGTCCGCTGCCGGAGCAGTTTCGGCAGATCGCGGAAGATTCCGGCGTGCCTACGATGTTTGAGGGGTTGAAGCAACTCGGGCTGCAACTGGTGCAGGCAAAAGGGCCGATCGCAGGGATTGTAGTGGACCACATTGAGCGGCCGGAGGCGAACTGAGCAAAGGGAGAAGCGGATTCCTTCGCTGCGCTGCGGAATGACAAAGAAGGGCGCAGCGGAATGACAAACAAGGATGCTGCGGAATGACAGACAAAAAAGCGGAATGACAAATAAGAACCGGGAATGACACACATGGCTTGATGAAGGGCGAATAGAACGAAGACGAAGGATAATAAATCAGAATCATTGCGAACGAAGCTGGACTGGCAAACGTCTCATAAATGGATTCTTACTTTCAATACGATTTTTCTTTTACAGCGAACTTTCATGGAACCTTTCGGGCTGTCTGTGCGTACTTGCAGTGAGCGATCTCAATACAACAACTCAATACAACAACTCAATACAACAACTCAATACAACAACTCAATACAACAACTCAATACAACAACTCAAGACAGCAAATCAATAGAGCAACTCTAGACAAGGAATGGTGCGAGCAATGACCGAGCGCAAACCGCGCAGGCCTGGAACCGGTGGAAGACTACTGCTTATCTGCGCGATTGCGTGGTTGAGTGGATTGGGTCTGGCGATGGCTTCGGAGTACCACGGACAGGTGACGTTTAGCGGGCTGCCGCTACCGGGCTCGACGGTGACGGTGACGGCCACGCAGGGAACCAAGACTGCGGTTGCGATCACGGATTCGCAAGGCTTCTATTCCTTTCCCGACCTTGCCGATGGGAAGTGGACGATCGCGATCGCGATGACGGGCTTTGCACCGGTGAAGCAGGAGGTGACGGTGGCGCCGAATGCGGCAGCCGGCGCGTTCGAGATGAAGCTGCTGACGCTGGAGCAGATGCGGGCAGCGGCCAAGCCGGTGAAGGAAGAGGTGGCGCCGGCGGTTGCGAGTGTGGCAACACCGTCAACCCAGGTCTCAGAAGCGAAACCTGGGGCACCCGCGGGCACAGGCACGGCTGCGGCGGGCGCGGCAGCGGCGTCCAAGAAGAAGGGCGCGGCGGCAACGACGCAGGAGGCTGGTGCGGCCCCGGCGCCCTCGATGGCGGCTCCCGAGCAGGATGCAACTTCGCAGCAGTCCAACGATGGGTTGCTGATCAATGGAAGCGTGAACAACGCGGCCACGTCGCAGTACTCGATGTCGCAGGCATTCGGCAACAGCCGCAATGGCGGAAGGTCGCTGTACAACGGCGGACTGAGTTTGGTGCTGAACAACTCGGCACTGAATGCCAAGCCATACTCGCTGACCGGGCTGAACACGCCGGTCCCTACGAACAATAAAATCACAGTGGGAGCGACCTTTGGCGGGCCGCTGAATATCCCTCATCTGATGCCGCGCGGGCCCAACTTCAACATTCAGTACAGCCGTACGCAGAACAGCACTATTACGACGCAGCCGGCCCTGGTGCCGACCGCAGCCGAGCGGACGGGGAACTTTTCCGGGTTGGCGATCTTCAATCCTGCCACGGGAACTCAATACACGGGCAATGTGCCGATCAGCGCGCAGGCGCAGGCGCTGCTGAATTTGTATCCATTGCCATCGCCCAGCCTGGCGGGAGATGCGCAGTACAACTACCAGGTCCCACTGACGAGCGACAGCCATGCGGATACGGTGCAGGCCAACCTATTTAAAATGATAGGGAACAAGAACTACCTGAATGGAGGGTTCTATTTCACAAGCTCCAGGTCTGGCAGCACAAACCTGTTCGGCTTTTACGATTCGACGGAGATGCTGAACCTGGGCGTGAATGCCACTTGGTACCATCGCTTCACGCAGCGGGTGTGGATGACCGCGACCTACAATTTCAGCCGGTCGCGGAGCCAGACAATCCCCTTCTTTGCCAACCGCGAGAATGTGGAGGGCAATGCCCAGATTGCGAATGGTGCGAACATCACACCGTCGAACTGGGGGCCTCCTGGGCTGGGCTTTTCCAGCGGCATTGCGGGGCTGTCCGATGCGACGCTCTCCACCAGCCGCCCGGAGACAAACTCGGTGAGTTACAACGTGGAGTGGTACCACCAGCGGCACGACATCAAGTTTGGCGGGGACTTTCGCAGGCAGGAGACCAACATCCTGTCGCAGGCGAACCCGGAGGGGGGACTTGGTTTTACCGGCGCGGCCACGAAGGAGATCGTCAATGGAGTGCCGGTCAACGGTACCGGCTCTGATTTTGCGGACTTCCTGCTGGGTGTTCCCGACACCAGCAGCATATCGTATGGCAACGCGGACAAGTATTTTCGCCAATCGGTCTACGATCTGTATGCGCGCGACGACTTCCGGGTGAACTCGGAGTTGAGCGTGAACTGGGGGATTCGCTGGGAGTATGGCGCGCCGGTTACGGAGTTGAAGGGACGGCTGGCGAACCTGGACGTTGGGCCGGACTTTACCACCGAGCAGGCGGTGGTGGGCAGCAGTCCAGTTGGTTCGCTGACCGGGCAAAGCTATCCAACCTCGCTGGTCCGCCCGGACAAGAACGGAATTGCGCCGAATGTGGGGATTGCGTGGCGGCCGATCTCGGGGTCGTCGTTGCTGGTGCGCGCAGGCTATCAGATCAGCCACGACACGTCGGTGTATCAGTCTGCCGCGATGGCCATGGCGACGCAGCACGGTACCACTCAGACGCCTCTTTCGACGAGCCTGAGTATCTCAAGCAGTCCTACCTGCCAACTCAGCATGGCGAGCCCATTCGTGGCACAGACGTGTTCCTCCACCACCACCACGCCGGATTCATTTGCGATAGATCCGAACTTCCGCGTGGGCTATGTGCAGATATGGAACCTGTCGGTGCAGCGGGACCTGCCGGGATCGCTGCAGATGGTGGTGAGCTATCTGGGCAACAAGGGGACGCGGGGGGTGCAGGAGTTTCTGCCGAACACGGCCCCGGCCGGGGGAACGGACCCGTACGCTGCGCTTCCTTCGGGCTATCTCTACCGCACGTCCAATGGAAACTCGACGCGCGAGGCGGGGAGCATCGAACTGCGGCGGCGACTGCGCAGCGGGCTGCAGGCGGGCGCGCGATACACCTATTCAAAGTCGCTGGATGACGTCTACTCACTGGGCGGGCAGGGCGGCGTCGGCGGAGGGGCCGGCGTGGCGCAGAACTGGCTTGACCTGAGCGGGCAGCGGGGGTTGTCGACCGGCGACCAGCGCCATGTACTGAGCGCGAATGCGCAGTACACCACGGGCATGGGGCTGGGCGGAAAGACGCTGATGAGCGGATGGAGAGGGCTGGCCTACAAAGAGTGGACGGTGAGCACGACGATCAAGCTGGCCAGCGGGATGCCGGAGACGCCGATCGTTAGTGGTGAGACGGTGTTGGGCGGGGGAGCCAATTCAGGGAGCATCCGCGCGAATTATGTTGGCGGGCAGGTCCATCTGAACTCGCCTGGAGTGTTTTTGAATTCCGCGGCGTTTCAGGTGCCGACGGCGGGCCAATGGGGTACAGCGCGGCGAGACTCGATCACCGGGCCAACCCAGTTCAGCCTGAATGCGACGATGCAGCGCACGTTCCGGCTGAGCAAGCGGTACAACCTGTCGGCCCAGCTCGATGCCACGAATGTACTCAACCATGTTATGTACTCCGGTTGGAACACGTCGGTTGGCAGCCCGCAGTTCGGCGCGCCGGCCGGGACCAACGGAATGCGGACCATACAAATCACGATGCGACTGAGGTTCTGAGGAATGCGAATGACTTTTTCGATGCCGATGCGATTGACTCTAGCTGCGTGTGTTGTTGTGTTCGCGTGCACTGGGTGTTTGCCTGCGGGCGCGCAGTTGACGGGGCAGAACAAGCCGGTGGGCAGCGCGGATCAGGCTGCAACAATCAAGGTGACGTCGCGGCTGATTATCGAGGCCGTCGGGGTGAAGGACAAGAAGGGGAATCCCATCGAGGGGTTGAGCGCGAAGGACTTCACAATCACCGAAGACGGTGTGGCGCAGACGATTAAGATATGCGAACACAACGTGTTGACGGAGGATGCCACGCCGCTGCCGGTGACTCCACCCAGCCAGGAGAATATCAAGATTTACAACCGGCTGGCGCGGACGCAGATTGCGCCGGAGGCTACAGGCGAGATCCGATACAAGGACCACCGTCTTCTGGCGCTGTACTTCGATATGACGACGATGCCGCAGGCGGACCAGTATCGCGCGCTGGAGGCCGCGCAGAAGTTCATTCGGACGCAGATGACGGCGGCCGACCTCGTCGCTATTTTGCGCTACTCCGGAAGCTCGGTCGATATACTGCAGGACTTCAGCGCCGACCGAAACCATCTGCTGAGCATTCTGGAGACGATGGTGGTGGGAGAAGGGCAGGAGGGAGCGGAGGTTGCAAATGACGATAGCTCCTCCGATACCGGCGCGGCCTTCGGGCAGGATGACAGCGAGTTCAACATCTTTACCACGGACCGCCAACTGGCCGCGTTGCAGACGGCAGCCGAGGCGCTGGGCCGGCTGAATGAGAAGAAGTCGCTGATCTACTTTGCCAGCGGCCTGAACCTGAATGGATTGGACAATCAGGCGCAGTTGGTGGCGACCGAGCAGGCGGCGATCCGCGCAGGCGTGTCGTTCTGGCCGATCGACGCACGGGGATTGGTGGCGTCGGGGCCACTGGGCGATGCGACGCAAGGCTCACAGGGCGGCTCTGCGATGTATACCGGTGCGGCTGCGTCGGCGATGACGAGCCGCTTTGCACGGTCGCAGGACACTCTGTTTGCGCTGGCAGGCGATACTGGGGGAAAGGCGCTGCTGGACAACAACGACCTGGACCGCGGGATTGTGAATGCGCAGCACGCGGACTCCGACTACTACATTCTGGGCTACTACACGAGCAATACGGCGGTGAACGGGAAGTTCCGCAAGGTGAAGGTAACGCTGAACTCGGAGATGGCCGCGAATCTGGACTTCCGGCAGGGGTACTTCGGGGAGAAGGAGTGGGGCAAGTTCAATACCGCGGACAAGGAGCGGCAGCTTGAGGACGCGCTGATGCAGGGCGATCCGTTCGTGGAGCTGACGGTGGCGGTGGAGATCAACTATTTCGAGTTGAATAAGGCGGAGTATTACGTTCCGGTCATGGTGAAGGTGCCTGGAAGCGAGCTGGCGCTGGCGAAGAGGCGCGGCGCTGACGTGGCGGCCATCGACTTTGTGGGCGAGATCAAGGACGACTACGGCAGTACAACTGTGACCAATATCCGAGAGCACATTGATGCCAAGTTGAGCGACAAGACCGCGGAGGAGCTGGCGAAGCGGCCCATTGAGTACTCGACCGGTTACACCTTGTTGCCGGGCAAGTACACGATCAAGGTGCTGGCGCGGGACGATGCGACGGGGAAGATCGGGACGTTCCAGACGACGTTCGTGATTCCGAACCTGAACAAGGAGACGAAGCGTGTACCGATCAGCTCGGTAGTGCTGTCGAGCGAGCGCTCGGTCATGACCAATGCCATCTACAACGCCACGAAAGGGAAGGAGCAGGCCAAGGAGGTCGCAGCGGACCCGTTGGTACAGAACGGCGAGAAGCTGATCCCCAGCGTGACTCGGGTGTTCAGCAAGGGGCGCAGCCTGTATGTGTATCTGCAAGCCTATGAGCAAGCGTCGGCGACCGCACAGCCACTGATGGGCTATGTGAGTTTCTATCAGGGGCAGACGAAGGTGTACGAGACGCAGCCTGTGGAGGTATCGCCGAGTCCAAGTGCGAAGGTGGAGGCAGCGCCGCTCAACTTCACGGTCGATCTGAGCCAGCTTCCGCCCGGCAAGTACGATTGCCAGGTGACTGTACTGGATCCAACGGGAGCGAAGGGAGCATTCTGGCAGGCACCGATCCTGCTGGTGCCGTAATGCCATTGTGTTGGCTGTATACAGGTGTGGAGGGTGGTTGTTCCCAACAATCCTAACGAGCTACCAAGGCAGGAGACCAAGCGTCCGTTGACTGCTGGTGGAAGTTCTCCAGGTATTGGAGCAACACCCGACCTGCTTCGATACGTAGTGGTCTTTGGCTCTGCGGCAGCTAGGGGGCGATGTCGGCGGCGGTGACGAAGCTGAGCTGGTGGATGGCGATCCAGGTCTGCTGATAGGCATTGAGCGCGTCGGAGGCGGCCGATGCGCGTGGCGCTGCGGCTACGACAAGCAGAGTAAGGAACAGGCTGAGTTGCGCGAGTTGTGTTCCGGATATTTTGTTTACCATAGTCGATTCCAAGCGGTTCTTCATCCGGTTTCAACCAGGCACCAGTAATTGGAATAATCTGTTTGACAGGTTGCATCGCCGCCCGTACCGTGAGCTACATTGGCTTCCCCCTGCACTCGAGAAGCATTTCACAAGCTTCCCAAGGTTCAGCCAGATTCCTAGGAATTGGTTGGTCATTCCCTGCGCGGGCATTCATGCCGAAGTAATCCGCTTATGCAAAGAAAGAAGAGTGTCCTTGTCCGCAAGGACATCTATTGGCAGGCAAAAAGGGGAGGTTGGCGATGAAAGTGTACTTAGCTCAGCTTACGAGTCGGATGGGTCTTGCGATGTTTGCGGTAGCGGGAGCGATTCTGCTCCTGACGCCGTCGGCTGGCTTTGCACAAGCCGCGGGCAGTTCGACTGGCAATCCAGCCCCAACCAAAGCGGGCACACCGGCCAGCAAACCAGCCCCAACTAGAGCGGGCACGCCGCCCGTCCGCCCAGCCGCAACCCAAGGGGTCGCGCCGACTGGCAATCCAGTGCCAATCCAAGGGGGTACACCGCCCGTGCGCCCAGTCCCAACCCAAGCGGTTCCGGCGGCTAGCTGCCCAATCCCAACCGATGTGGACCCGGCGACTGGCCGCCCAGCCCTGACCTACGCGGCCTCGGCGACTGAACGTCCAGCCCCAACCGGAATGGTCAAGTTGCCGACCGCACCCGCTGTGTTTCCCCAGGGAGCGCTGCAAATCGCCACTCATCCGCCAATCAAGTTTGTACCCTTTGCGATGCTCGATCCCCAGACCAGGCTGCCGATTGCCCCCGACGCAATCATTCGACTGCCCAATGGCAAGCAAGGCACAGCAAAGGCCTACTACGATCAACTGAATCAGTATGAGCAGTGGCTGAACGAGCATGGACAAACGGTTCGGCAGCCGGAGCAACATGCAGTGATCGAATTTGAAACGATGCCCGTGGATACGCAACTTATGCAACGCCAGATCAACGCCTCCCCGAAGCCAACGTCAATTCCGGTGCAGGCAAACCTGCTGCAAACCCATAGTTTCAAGACGCTGTCGTCGCCTGTAATCCTGCACATCGATCCCTCTGGACTATCGGAATTGCATCTGAAGCCGCTGGTCGAGCCCGCGGAGTTGAGCGCCATGACCGCGAAGGTGAATGCCTCCTGCCTCAGCGGCACCGTGGTGAACCACTTCGTGGTGAATCCGCCGGCTCTGGCGGCGATTGCCACACTTTTGCCTAATCATGGGAACTTGAAAGTGGACTGCACACTTATCAACAAGAGCCAAAACTGGAACTGGGACATCGGCGATCCTGCCAAGTTCAACGCCTATGTAAACGGAACCATTGCGTTGAACGGACAAGCGTGCCGCCCCCCCAACCTGGCGAACTATTTTGCGGGGAACCAAAGCAAGTTCGCGCTGACCGCGGAAGCCCACGCCGGCGGCTACATCTATCATATAGGCGGAGACGTCCTGCGCCTGACAGGGAGCGCGGGAGGCGACGCAAGCAACAACACCGTGAACGCGAGCTTCGGGGCCTTTGTTCTAGGGCAGAGCGTTTACAGCGTCAACCAAACCGCGAACACATACTGGGGTCTCGACAATACGATTTCAAAGAGTGTGGACTTCAGCGCCAGCACGATCGTTCCTCTGGGCCCGATCAATCTCGCCCTCACCATCGGAGCGCAGGGCACCGCTGGAGTGGACTTTTCACTTGACCTGTATGCAACACACCTGGTTGGAACCGTCAGTCCATTTGTGAACACGAGCGTCTTTGCCCAGGCGGGTGTAAACGCCATCGTCGTCGAGGCCGGCGTCGGTGTGAATATGGTCCTGGAAAACGCCAATCTGAACCTGAGTGAAAGCGCAGGCATAGGCTGGTTCTACGGCTACTATGTTGCCTCGGACCTGTATGCGGACGCCAACCTGAATATGCTGGGCGGCAACGTCTACGCATACGTCAAGTATTCCTATCCATGCACCGATTGGCGCAAAGATTTCTGGTGCACTACTCAGGACAATGCCAACTTATACTCATGGAACGGGCTGCAGTACAACAGTGTGCTGTTCAACGATCAGAGCGGCATGTATCTCAACTGGTGAGTTTGCCCGCTACTTTCCCTGGGCAGCGTGGAAGCGCTGCCCATCCACTTTCTGGGCAATAAGAAAACAAGTGCAGGATTCTCAGTGATTGCATCGGAAAGCGCTGCCAGGTTGGGAAATGTCAGCCGTAAAAGCATGGCGCCATTCAGAGATTGCCTGGACGCTTCGCGAAGCCGGGCAATCCGCCGCATCCCGCACACAGCACGATTCCGCCATCCACTGCTTGCTTTTTCCCTGGTTGCAATCGCAGCCATCGCCGGGGCGCGGCAAGGCCCTTCCCAATCCACGCCCGGGACTGCGGCGGCGGCCTCTCCGGCTGCCGGGAGCCAGCACAGCGGCGTGCCTGGGCTTGCCTATAAGCTGGTGGCTGGGAAGACCGCCGTTTACCAGCTTCACTATGAATCCAACGCCCATGCCGACTTTCGCGTGCTCTTCCAGAATCAAAAACCGCAAGCGCCGGCACAATCCTCCTCGTTGGTCTACACGGTCAGCGCTGAGTTGAATGGACAATGGGTGGAGACGATTGTCGACGCCGACACCAGCCGCTTCAGAACGCTTTATGTGCTGCGCAACGGCAAAGCACGCCTGATGGTGAACGATCGAGACCAGGCCGCGCAAGCGGAGACCATTGTGGCGAATCTAGCTCGCGGCATCGTGGTGGAGAGGAGCCCGGACGGCAAGGCGCTTGCAGTCTACATGAACCCTGCGACCGACAAGGTTTCCAGCGATTTTGCGCTGAGTCTTTTTGGGGAAACGGAGTTTTTGCTGCCTGCCGGTGGTGGGACAAGCACCTGGCAGAGCCATGAGGAAGACCCGACCGGTGCGTATTCAGCGCGTTATCAGATTCTCGGCAGTGCATCTCCCGCGGATCGGAGTGGCCAAAATCCAGCACGAACGGTCGCGATTCGCAAGACCAGGCTTCAGTATCTTCTGGAACCGAGTGAATCCAGCCTGCCGGGGCAAACTCCGATGCG
>Ga0302266_10000629_pt1 | contig 35126 bp, 34 predicted proteins | sample III_Bog_E1_2_FD_194559 | JGI IMG/M metagenome (GOLD analysis project Ga0302266, IMG submission 194559) | Peat permafrost microbial communities from Stordalen Mire near Abisko, Sweden - III_Bog_E1_2 | ecosystem: Environmental > Terrestrial > Soil > Wetlands > Peat | place: Sweden: Abisko...
CGTCCTGCTGGCCGCCGATGGGGGAGACGCGATTGCGGGCGAACTGCTGATCGACGCTGGCACCAAGTTGGCTGCGCTCGCAGCCATCGTTGTCCGGCGTCTCGCGCCGGCCGCCCCACTAACAATCGCCGCGCTCCCCATTGCAATGACGGGCAGCGTCTTTCGTCAGTCGCACCAGGTGCGGCAGATTTTCTACGATACGCTGCAAAAGAATTTTCCCGGCATTGACGTGCGCCCGGATCTAGTCGATCCCGTGGAAGGCGCGCTGGCCAGAGCGAAACGACTGTAGAAGAGCAGCGAAATGGCCGAAGACGAAATCTCGGAGAACGAGGACCAAGCCTCGCCGCCGATGGTCACGGCAGTTCCGGTTGCGCCCGCCGATCTGATCCGCGCCGCCGACCCCGCGCTTACTGAAGATGTCGCACTGTCCCTGCTTAAGCGCCCTGAACTGCAGGGCGAAGTCATCGAACTACTCGCCAAGAACGCCAACGTACGCAAGAGCCGCAAAGTGAAGATCGCCGTCGCTTCGCATCCGCATACGCCGCGTCATGTGTCGGTGCCGCTGGCGCGCCAGTTCTACACGTTCGATCTGATGAAAGTGGCGCTTGCGCCGGGTGTACCGGCCGACGTGAAGGTCGCGATCGATGGCGTACTGATCGCGCGCCTCAAAACCGTCACTCTCGGCGAACGGATGACGCTGGCGCGTCGCGCCTCGGGCAGAGTCGCAGCTGCGCTTCTGCTGGAGGTTGACGGCGGCGATGGAAAAACCGCGAAGACCAAGACGATTCAATCTAAGACGATTCAGTCGAAGACCGGACCGCGCGAGCCACGCGTCATGCAGACCGCGCTCGACAACCCGCGTCTCACCGAAGCGCTGGTAATCCAATCGGTGCTTCGTGCAGGCGCCAGTGCGGCTTTGGTGCACGCGGTTGCGCGGCACGAGAAGTGGTCACGACGAAAGGAAATCCGCGCGGCGCTTTTGCGGACCGAGCATCTGTCGCTGGCTCGCGCTTTGGAGTTCGGCCGGGAAACTCCAGCCGGGTTGCTGCAAGAACTGCTGGCCAGTTCGCGGCTGCCGGCGAAGATCAAAGATCAATTGCAGCGCGAGAACACTTCTGCAATCTGACCTCTGACTTGCGACCTCTCGTTATTCCACCCAATCCGCGATAAACACATTCGTCTCATGCTGTGCCTTGCCGTTGCGATGGGAGATCCACACCAGTTGCTTTCCGTTGGGGCTGAACATCGGGAAGCCATCGAAGCCGTCGAAATAGGTGACCCGCTCGAGACCCGTCCCATCCACGTTGATCGTATAGAGTTCGAAGTTTCCCATTCCGCCGGTCGAACCGACGTTGGTTGCGAAAATAATCCGCTTGCCGTCCGGGAAGAACGACGGCGCAAAGCTCGCGGCGTTCAAATTGGTCAGCTGGCGCTTGCCGCTGCCGTCGGCCTTCATGATCCAGATCTCAAGCGTGGTGGGACGGATCAGGTTTTGTTTCAGCAGCTCTTTGTACTCGGCAATCTCCTGGTCCGTCTTCGGATGATAAGCGCGATACACGATCCACTTCCGGTCTTTCGAGAAAAATGGGCCGCCGTCGTATCCCAGTTCGTGCGTAAGCTGCTTCACGTGCTTGCCGTTCGTATCCATCGAGTAGATATCAAGGTCGCCATTGCGCATAGAGGTGAAAACGATTTTCTTCCCATCTTCTGAAATCGTCGCCTCCGCGTCGTAGCCGGGAGTGGTAGTGAGTTGCTTCAAGTCCGAGCCATCCAGCTTCGCGGTAAAAATGTCGAATCCCGGATAGACCGCCCATACGTAGCCCTTCGAGTAATCGGGGCGGGGCGGGCAAGCGGCGTCGGCTAGGTGCGTCGAGGAATAGAGAATCTTGTCGTCCTGCGAAAAGCGATGCGGAAAGATGTAGCTGCACGTCGTGCGGCCCTTGCCGGTCGAGACCATCTTCTGTTCGGTCCCGTCGATGTTCATGGTGAAGATCTGGTCGCACTGCAGGTTGTCGCGCGTCGATTGAAAAATCAGCCGCTTGCCATCGGCCGCAAAATAAGCCTCGGCGTTCGATCCGCCAAACGTAAGTTGCCGGACATTGCGTAGATGCTTTTCTTCGGGGGCGGCCAGTTGCGATGGAGTTGGGCTAGTCCCCGCCTGAGCACAAGCGATGCGTGCCGTCAGCAGCCCGCCAAGCAATGCTAAGTTCAACAGCAAACGTCGATTTTTCATAGGAGAAAGAGTGTAGCAGGCAGATCGCCAGCGTGGCGCGGATGCGCGTCGCTGGCCGCGTGTCGAGGATGTCACTGCGCGTCAATCTTTAAGTTGAACTTTAGCTTGAACTTTAGCTTGAACTTCAGCTTGAATTGCCGACATCAGTTCCGTCGTGGTCGACACCGCGATCCCGTATTGTTCTCCGCCGCGCACAATGGGGCCGGCGATGGCATCCAATTCGAGTCGCCGCCCAGCGACCAGATCTTTCTGCATGGAGCTCCGCATGCCCGGCGGCGAGCTTTTGAAACCCGCCTGAATCTGCGCGGCATCGATCTTTGCGCCGCTAGCGTTGGCCACAGCGCATGCCTCGGCGATCGCCGAACCCAACTTCGGGTTCCAATCGGCGTCCGCCAAGATTTCCCCAATGTTCATGCCGGATGCCGAGGTTATCAACGCAAACGGGCCGAGAAAGCAGAGTTTGCCCCACAGCAGGGTCTGCTCGCTGGGAATGAACTTGCAGACGAATCCAAGCTTGCCCAACTGCGCAACGATGGCACCCAAAAGCGGCTCAGCGCTGGCCGCGAGGTTCAAACGAACGACAGGGGATCGTTGAATGAATCGTCCCGGAGAAATCTGCTCGGCTTCCACGGCGATCGTTGCTGGGATCACGTGCTCGTGTCCGAATCGATTCCGGAGTACCGCGATGTGGTCTACCCCGTTGAGCAAGGGAATTACATAACGCGGCGGCGACTTCACGGTTTCGATGGCAGATTGCAATTGATAGGTTTTAGTGGCGATCCAGAGCACGTCAACCGGTTTTGTCAGCGTGGCGACGGCTTTCGCCGGCGCGGTTATAGCGTCCGATGGACGCTCGAGCACCAGGCTCGCGGGATAGCTCGCCAGTTTCTCGGCTCGAACCACCACCGTGACATCTTCACCGAGCGATGACAACGCGGTGCCGATCAACCCTCCGATGGCTCCCGCTCCCAGGATCGCATGTTTCATGTGAGCACTCCCCGGAAAAACTATATGATAAGCCAGCTTTCGATGCTCGCCTGCGGGCCTCGACCCGCCTTTACGCTGCGCCTCCCGATCTGTCACACTGGCCACAGATTGCAATGGGCAAGATTCACGTCCTTTCCGAGAGGGTGGCCAACCAGATCGCCGCCGGCGAAGTGGTGGAGCGTCCTGCGTCGGTGGTGAAGGAGTTGCTGGAGAACGCACTGGACGCCGGTTCCACGCGCATTCGCATACAGGTTGAGGCGGGCGGGAAGAAACTGATCCAGATCACGGACAACGGCTGCGGCATGGTGCGCGACGACGCCATGCTGGCGTTCGAGCGGCACGCGACTTCCAAGATCAAAGAAACCGACGACCTGCTGAGCATTGCGACCCTCGGATTTCGCGGCGAGGCGCTGCCCTCGATCGCTTCCGTTGCCCGCCTGCATCTGGAGACGCGCGCCGAAGAAGAGGCGGCGGGGACGGTCCTCGAGATCAACGGCGGCAAGATCATACGCGTCGAAGAAGCCGGGCTGCCGCTGGGAACTTCGATCACCATTCGCGATCTTTTCTTCAATACGCCGGCGCGCAAGAAATTTCTGAGATCGGAATCGACTGAACTCTCCCATATCGCGTCGCTTGTGACCCATTATGCGCTGGCGCATCCGGAGATGCATTTCGAGTTGCACTCGGCGACGAATGCGCTGCTGGTGGCTCCGCCCGTGGCTGGCCATCGCGAGCGCGTCTACCAGGTGTTCGGACGCGAGACGCTGGACCAGTTGATTCCGCTGGCGGCGGTGCAACCGCTAGAGCGCGTTGGGTTGCCGCAGCCTCCGCCGTGGCGGCGCAGCGCAGAGACTGCTGCGCGCGAGTCCGATGCAATCGGACCGGGTGGGCGTCCCACAGTCGGAACGGAAGATGCGGAAACGCGGACAGGAGTGTCCGCGCTACACGATTTCGGCGAGGTGCGGCTGCATGGCTTTGTTTCCAAGCCGGAGATTCAGAAGCTCAACCGCAATTCGATTTTTATTTTTGTGAACGGACGGCTGATTCGCGATCGACTCATTCAGCACGCGATCACGGAGGCGTATCGAAATATTTTGCCGCCGACGGTGTTTCCGGTTGTGCTGCTTTTTATGGAGATGCCGACTGCCGAGGTGGATGTGAATGTGCACCCGTCGAAGACCGAGGTACGGTTTCGGCAGCAGACGGTGATTCACGATTTTGTTCGCGAATCGGTGCGGGCGGCGCTGATGAAGGCGCGTCCGGTGCCGCAGTTCTTGACGGAGATTGGCGCGCAGCCCACAGCGAGTCGCGGGCTGACCAGCCCCGCGTTTACTGACGGCGCGCGCGGGGGCGATGGCTTGGAGCGTGCTCCCTGGCGCGACTTGTACGAACCCGCGGCTGCGGGCGGATTCGCGCTGCACGCGCCGACGGTTCCAGCGACCACGGCGCGCCTTGAATTTGAAGGCGGAATTGCGATCGAGGCCAACGCGGCGGTATCGCTGGCACGCGCGCCCGCGGCGGATGGAACTCAGTCGGGGAGCGCCGAGCAGCCAATCCCCGATCACGGCTGCGCGCCGCCCATCGCGCAAGAGCCGCAAGCCGCACCGACTCTCGAGTCGCTACGCACGCTGCGTCCACTGGGCCAGATTCGAAATTCCTTCATTCTTGCCGTCAACGAAGATGGGCTCTGGATCGTCGATCAGCATGTGGCGCACGAGCGCGTGTTGTTCGAACGCATTTTGCGGCAACGTTCGGCGCAGAAGGTGGAGAGCCAACGCTTGCTCATGCCGCTGGTGATCGAATTGACTCCGGCGCAGCAGGCGATCTTCAGCGAGATCGCGGAGGAACTCGCGCACAACGGCTTTGAGGCGGAGCCCTTTGGCTCGCGCAGCGTCGCCGTGAAGGTGGCGCCGGCGGGCGTGGATGCGGCGCAGATTGAGCACATGCTGAACGAAATCTTCGAGCAGCTCACGCGCGAAGACCAGGCCATCAACCTCGACGCGGTGCGGACGCGGATCGCGGCTTCGATCGCCTGCCATGCTGCGATCAAAGTCAACATGCCGCTCGAACAGAACAAGATGGAGTGGCTGCTGGCGGAGCTGGCGAAAACCGAGCATCCCATGAGCTGCCCGCATGGCAGGCCCGTGGTGCTGCGCTATTCCATGCAGGATATTCAGAAGGCGTTCAAACGTATCTAGTTCTCCGGACCGGATTGCACTCGTAGTCGCTGTTTTCGACAGACATTGTTAAGCGCACTTCAAGAAAAGACTTGGATGACCAGTCTGCGAGAAGTTTTTTACGATCCGGAAAAATCTCAAGTCGGCACGCTTTGGCGCGGACACTTGCTTTTATTCGACCGTCCTCCAGCGCCGAGCTATTCTTCGCGACAAGGCCTGAGGCTGTTGTTTGTCTTTGTCCTTCTGGAAGGAGCCGTGCGCCCTCTTCTGGGAACTGCTGCCCGGCGGTTAGGCATCGCAGGGCATCAATGGTGGGCACTACTAGAGCTGAGCTTCCTGATCGCCTTGTCATTCTGGCTCGTGGTCAGTCTCGCCGGAGTACACATGTCTCAACTGGGACTGTATAAGTGGCTTCGGTGGTCGAAAACGGAAAAGTTATACCTTCTGCAAGTCGTGCCGATCGCAATTGTGGTTTTCTCCTGCTTCACGTCTTCCGACCTGACAAAGCTGTGGGCGCGCCCCCACCTCGCCAGCATCACGCTTTTTGTTTTCGTTCCGAAGATGATCTGGGGGTTCTATCAGGAGTTCCTGTATCGCGGTGTACTGCAAACAGAGCTGGTTCGCCGATGGGGGCCGATGGCGGGGATATTGGCGAGCAACCTGGTATTCACGTTTGGTCCGTTGCACGCTTACCACTTCCTCCTCGCCTCCAGGCATCCATCCCATCTGTGGATATTCGTGGGAATATTCTCCGTCGGATTGTTCTTCGCCCTGATTTTTTGGCGCTCGGGCAATCTCTGGATCATTGGGATCATGCATGGCCTAGGCGACTGGTTTATTGATGGACTGGCGCAGGTATCGCGCATGGCACACTAATAGAAATCATCCCAGCAGCGCACAATGCCCGTTGCGGTATGGTCTAATCGAACCATGACCGACGCGGAACTGTTTCAGGCACGTGCCCAGAAGTGGCGGCTCGATGGCCAGCCGGTGCGGACGCTCGATGACGCACGGGCATTTCTTGAGTCGGTGGGATTTTGCCTGATGTACCCGATGCGGCCGGCGCTTCTGGCGCCGACTTTCATTGGAGCCTGGGTCGGAGCGGACGACAAGTTGCCGGCACGCCAGCACGCCTACAACGATCCGCGGGCAATCGAAGCGACGGAGTTGATGGTCCGCGCGCTGCGCGACCGGTCGGCCTTCGAGGCTCCGCTGTTGGACGAGAACAACGCGTTTCTGCTGGCGCCCTCGGTGTTTCCTTACTTTTATTCGCTGGTCGGCGAGCGCAATCCGAAGCATCCGCCCGCATCGGGACCGCGATCTCCCTACTCGCCGCTGGCCTGCGACGCTTTTGAAATCATTCGGCGCAGCGGGCCCATTTCGAAAACGAAGCTCGGCGAGACGCTAGGCGGATCGGTTTCGAATGCCGGCCTCGATCGCGCGCTCAGCGAACTGTGGGCCAAGTTGCGCATCACGCGGGTCGATTACACGGCCGCGGAAGGATCGGTGTGGGATGAGTTGTCGCGCTGGGCGCCGGATGTGGTGCGCGAGGGGGTGGGGATTTCGGTGCCGGAGGCGCTCTCAGCGCTGGTCTCGAAGTATCTCGATTGCGTGATTGCGGTGGACGAGGGCGAGGTCGAGAACTTCCTGGCCAACTTCGTTCCGCGGACGCGGGTGAAGGAAGCCATCCATGCTCTGCTGGCGGCGCGCGAGTTGAGCTTTGTGCATGTGGGGAGCAAGTCGCTGCTACAGGTGACTCCGCCGAAGCAGGTGTATATGCCAAAGAATCGGCGGCCGGAGCGGGTGGGCTAGGCCTAGAATCTTCGCGGCGCATCGGCGGCGGCGCTCGCGCTCCGTGTACAATTCTCACTTCGTCCCAAGCATTTTAGAAGATGACTGATTCGTCCCCACGCAAACTGATCATCGCCATTGACGGCCCGGCTGGAGCGGGCAAGAGCACGATCGCTTCGCGGCTGGCGCGCAAACTGGGGTACGTGAACCTGGAGAGCGGGGCGATGTATCGGGCGCTGGCGCTACGGGCGATCGAGTGGGATGCGTCGTTTGACGACGAGGCGGCGCTGCTGAAGCTGGCGGAGGATTCGAGCATTACTCTTGATCGGACCATCGGCGGCAACAGAGTGCTGGTTAACAAGAAGGATGTCTCCGCGCGCATCCGCGAGCGCGATGTATCGGAGGCGGCGTCGCGCGTGTCGGTGCATCCGAAGGTGCGCGAGTGGATGGTGGCGCGGCAGCGCGAAATGGGCATCGGTGGCGGGGTGGTGATGGAAGGGCGCGATATTGGGACGAAGGTTTTTCCCGACGCCGACCTGAAGATTTTTCTCGATGCCGATCCGGTGATTCGCGAGCAGAGGCGGCTCGATCAGCAACGGGTGAAGGGCGCGCCGGCGGAGGCCATGGCGGCGGAACTCCGGGAGCGCGACCATCGGGATCGGACGCGCGCGGCGTCTCCGCTGGTGGCGGCGGAGGATGCGGTGGTGCTCGACTCGACTCATCTGAGCGAGGACGAGGTGCTGGAGCGCATCGAGAAGCTGGTGGAGCAGCGGCTGGCAGCTAGACGCTGAACTAGCCAAACGCAGAATTGCGGCCAGCAAAAGCAGGTCCTTCGCTCCGCTCAGGATGACAACTCTCGAAGCAGGTACTTCCCTTCGACAAGCTCAGGGTCAGGATGACAACCGCTCTTGAGGCGATGTCAAACCCCGGTTCTAGCTTCGCTTGATGAATTTCAAGGACGCGGAATTCATGCAATAGCGCAAGCCGGTGGGCGGAGGGCCGTCGTCGAAGACGTGGCCGAGGTGGGCTCCACATTCGGTGCAGGAGACTTCATCGCGCGTCATTCCCAGGCTGGAGTCGGTCGAGGTGCGAATATTTTCTTTGGCAATTGGCGCCCAGAAGCTGGGCCATCCCGTGCCGGAGTCGAACTTCGTGTCGGAACTGAAGAGTGCGTTGTCGCAGCAGATGCAGCGGTAGAGTCCCTTGTCGTGCAGGTCGTAGTACTGGCCGGTGAAGGCGCGCTCGGTGCCTTGCTGGCGCGTGACTTCAAATTGCAGCGGGGTCAGTTGCTGTTTCCACTCGGCGTCGGTCTTGTGGACTTGGGGCACTTGAACGGAGCCGATTTTTTTCCCGGCGTCAGTGAACTGGATGATGGTCACGGGCTTCTGATCGTCCGCTGCGGCATGGGCGGCTTGTACGCCTGTGGTTTTGAAGCAGGCGAGCAGGGTTCCGCCAGCCAGGGCCATTACGGAACTACCGAGAAATTGACGACGATTGGGCATAGATTCCTCCGAGCTTATAAACAGGTTGGATGCGCGGGGAGCGGGAAAGTTACGGGGGGCGTGGTTCGCTAGGTAGGGGCCGTCCCTCCGGGACTTGATCTCAATCTCGGCTGGCTACCCAGCGCCGAGGCGCTGGGCTAGGGTCGCTCGTCCCTTCGGGGCGCTTGCGGAGCGCCCGCAGTCTCCTGCGCCGAGGTTGGCTGATGCATCGCCGAGAAAAGCTTCGGCAGTTCTTCTAGGGTCTTTTACTCCGCTCCTTCTTGATTAGAAGGCGAATTGAGGCATGGTAGGTTGCGAGATAGAAGTGGAAGATCCACGAATACCAAATTGCCTGATCATAGTTCGTCTTCTGTTTTGGATTGTGATGCCGAATCGCAAAGTTGTTTGCCAGATCGAAGATTGCCGACTCGTCTTTATTGTCGAGGATCTGTGACAGGTTTTTCGTCTTCTTCAGCCACTCGAAGACGTCAGCCAGTTCTCGAATCGCTGCTTTCTTCTCTTGGAGGCTCAGCTTTCGGTTACGCCATTTCGTAATTGCATCACGCACTTTGCTATCGACGTTCACCTCGTCGTAAGAAGGGATCTCGGCATCAAGTATTTGCTCCAGGCCGTGGGACCCAAGCGCAAGAATAGTGCCTTGTTCCGTCAGTTCGAACCCATCACCATAGTCGGCGAGGAAGAGGTTTGCTTTCTCTCTAAAATCGGTTCTCCCGGCTTCCGAGTCATAGTCTTCGTAATCCTCATAGTTCCATCCGGTGTCAGTCGTCATCCTAGACCAACTCCCGGGGCGAGAGGCTCGATCATAGAGAAATTCAAGGGTGTCGAACACATGATCTTCGGTAAGATCCGCCACGGACCATTTGGTGATTCGGAAGGGCTGAAAGTCCAGTTCGATCCCGGCTTCGTGCTGAATTGCGCTAGGCAGATCATGCTTAGTGATTCCCGCCTGTTCTTTGAAATAGTCCTTATCTCGAAAAAACAAGTAGAGGTTTTGGAGTTTTACATACAGCTCTCTGAGTGAAAGTCGTACTTTGTTTTTCCTCGAACTGTAGTACCGACGGTTCATCCTCTGAGGCCATGACGTATAGAGATTAAGCTTTCTTCACCACCCCAATCCCTAACTCCCGCAACTGACCGTCGGCTACCGGCGTGGGAGCTTCCATCATCAAGTCTTTCGCGGCGGCGGTTTTGGGGAAGGGGATGACCTCGCGGAGGCTGTCGGCTCCGGCGAGGATCATTACGATGCGGTCGAGGCCGAGCGCGATGCCGCCGTGGGGAGGGGTGCCGTATTCGAGGGCTTCGAGGAAGAAGCCGAAGCGCGCGCGGGCTTCTTCTTCGGTCATACCCAGGGCGTGGAAGATTCTGCTCTGCACATCCTGGCGGTGAATACGGATTGAGCCTGAACCTAGTTCGGTGCCGTTGAGGACAACGTCGTAGGCTAGGGCGCGGACCATGGCTGGGTCGGTTTCCAGTTTGTCCATGTCTTCATCGTGCGGGCTGGTGAAGGGGTGATGGGCGGCCATCCAGCGCTTGTCGGCTTCGTCGTACTCGAACATGGGAAAGTTCGTCACCCACAGGAAACGATAGTCGCCTTTCTGGAAAAGCTTGTGGCGGTCGGAATACTTCTGCGCAAGCGCCACGCGGAGCAGTCCGGCGGAGGCGTAGATCGCCATTTCGGCGGGGGTGACTTTGCGCTTGCTGGCGGGATGCGTGTCTGCGGATGCTCCCGATTGCACCGAGCCCACTACGAGGACGAGCAGATCGTCGGCGGCAAGGCCTCCCGTTTTGTCGCGGACCTTTTCGCGCACTTTCGCGCTCGCTTCGGGGAATTTGGTTTCGATGCGCTTGAAGTCTTCGAAGACGCGGGCTCCGCCTTTGGAGACAAACAGAGGCTTGATGTCGTCGCGTTCTTTGCGCGAGAGTTCGCCGACGTGCGGAATGCGGATGGCGATCACGGGCAGATCTTTATTGATGGCGAGCTGTTCGAGATCGGCGGGGGCGAAGCAATCTTTTACGTCGGTGAAGGCGGGCAGGCGCAGATCAGGTTTGTCGATGCCGTATTGGCGGATGGCATCGTCGAAATCCATGCGGAGAAAGGGCGTTTTGATTTCGTGGCCGGCGGCCTTGAAGGCGGCGGTCAAGAAGCCTTCGACGACCTCCCAGACGCGCTCGGGCTGGGGGTAGCTCATTTCCAGGTCGATCTGGGTGAATTCGGGCTGGCGATCGGCGCGCAGATCTTCGTCGCGGAAGCAGCGGACGATCTGAAAATATTTATCGAAGCCCGAGATCATCAAAATTTGCTTGAACAGTTGCGGCGATTGCGGCAGGGCGTAAAACATGCCGGGCTGGACGCGGCTGGGGACGAGATAATCGCGGGCGCCTTCGGGGGTGGAGCGGGTCATGAACGGGGTTTCGATTTCGAAGAAGCCCTGGGATGCGAGGTTGTCGCGGATGGCGAGCGCGACTTTGTGACGCAGTTCGATATTGGACTGCATGGCGTCGCGGCGCAGGTCGATGTAACGATATTTCAGGCGCATCTCTTCGTTCGCGAGCACAGTGTCGGAAGGCAGAAAAGGCAGCGGTTTCGACACGTTCAGAATGCGCAACTCTTCGACGACGAGTTCGACTTCTCCGGTGGGGACGTTGGGGTTGATGGTGTCGGCGTCGCGGCGCTTGACGGTTCCGATGGCCGCGATCACGAACTCGTTGCGCAGCGACTCGGCCTTCTCGTGCACGGCTGCATTCAGTTCGTGGTTGAAGACGACCTGGGTCACGCCGGTGCGGTCGCGGAGGTCGACGAAGATGATCTGGCCGAGGTCGCGGCGGCGGTTGACCCATCCCATGAGCACAACTTTTTTGCCCGCATCGGAGAGCCGAAGTTCTCCGTTCATATGAGTCCGTCGAAGATCGCCTAAGAAATCGAGCACGTTTTCGCCTTGTCTGGCTGGAATGATCCAGCTAAAAGTACGCGTTGATCTGAACCCATGATTATAAATGGGACGGAGTGGCTGGCAGGCCGCAGCGATGCCGTGAGAAGATGAAACGACGCGTAGCGAACGAGCGATGATCAAATCTCCCAGAGGAACGCGCGACCTTTTGCCGCCCGATACGGCGCTGTGGAACTTTGTCGAGGCCACGGTGCGCGACGTTTTCCGCGCCTACAACTTTCACGAGATTCGCACGCCGATTTTTGAGTCGACTGAACTGTTTGCGCGCGGGGTAGGCGAAGAGACCGATATTGTCTCGAAGGAGATGTTTACGTGGGAAGATCGCGGGCGGGCTGAGAGCGACAAGGGACAATCGCTGACGCTTCGTCCGGAAAATACGGCAGGCATCGTCCGCGCCTATATCGAGCACAAACTCTGGGAGCGGGGCCTGAACAAATTCTTCTCGATCGGCCCGATGTTTCGCCGCGAGCGGCCGCAAAAGGGACGCTACCGCCAGTTCTACCAAATTGACGCCGAAGTGATCGGGCCGGCCGCGGCGGGCAGCCAGTCTCCGGCGCGAGATGCGGAAATTCTTGAATTACTCGCCACGGTGCTCGACCGCGTCGGCATCACAGGTTGGACGCTGGAACTGAATTCGGTGGGCTGTCCCGAAGACCGGGCGAAGTTCAATGAAGCGCTGCGCTTGGCGCTCGCGCCGGTGGTGGGGAAAATGTGCGCCGACTGTCAGCGCCGCGCCGTGACCAATCCGCTGCGCGTTTTTGATTGCAAGGTTCCCGAAGATCAGCCGATCATCGAAACTCTGCCCACCATCAGCCAGTTTCTCGACGAAAGCTGCCGTGCGCATTACGAAGAAGTGAAAAACATCCTGAACGCCGTCGGGGTTCCTTACGTTGAAAACCAGCGGCTGGTGCGGGGTTTGGATTACTATACCCGCACGGCGTTTGAATTCACGCATGGCGGACTGGGAGCGCAGAATGCGATTCTGGGCGGGGGGCGATACGACGGTTTATCGGAAGCACTGGGCGGGCCGGCGGCTCCGGGGATTGGGTTTGCGATTGGAGAAGACCGGCTGGTGTTGTCACTAATGGAGACTGCGTCGGCGGAGTCGGTGGTCCGCAAGCCGGACGTTTATATTGCTCCGTTGGGCGCGGGGATGAATCGGCACGCGGCGCGATTGGCGCGCGAGTTGCGGCGGCATGAGCTGGCTGCCAATGTGGTTATCGAGCTGGGCGACGAAGCGTTTCGTTTGAAGAAATCGTTCGAGGCTGCCGACAAGATGGGGGCGCGGTACATTCTTATTGTCGGCGAGAATGAAGTGGCGGCGGATGCGTTTGCGCTCAAGCATTTGGCGTCGGGAGAGCAGGTGACGGTTCCGCGCGGGGAGCTGGCGCAGCGGATTTTGCGGACCTAGAAAAGTCTCAACCACGGAGTACACGGGGGTTCACGGAGTAGTCCTTTCTTGGAGGCGATTATGCGTGGCATTCTGCTGATGGTGGGCGCGGTGCTGGTTAGTGTTTCCCTGACTTTTTCTCAAGATACTTCTTCCAAGCCAATCTCTGCTTTCGAGCAGCAACTGATCGATCGGCAGAAGCAGTTCCTGCTGGATGAACAGGGCAAGAACCCGGCTGAGGTCGAGCGCGCGGTTGCGGACGATTTTCAGGGCATCGGAACCAACGGCGACTTCTACGACAAAGGTGAAGTGGTCGAATCCGCCGAGGGGGGAATGCCTGCAGGCACGCGCACGTATGACTTCCACGTCGTCAAATTGAGCGATGATTCGGCGGTGGTTGCTTACAATCTGATCGTTCCGGGGGAGCATCCGCGCTATCGGCACATGGCCGACACCTGGGCGAAAATCGGCGGCCGGTGGCAACTGAAATTTCGCCAGCTCACTCCCAACCTGTGGAGCGCGAACGATCTGGATTAGGGAAACTCCGATTAAGTGTCGTCAGAAAGGGTAAACCACGGGGCACACGGTGGTGCACGGGGGAAACCGGAACTTAATCAGAGTTTCCTTGGCGGGCACTTGATCGGCGACACGATCTGTAACCCTCCGGCGGCAAGTCCGATATAATCCACAGCTCAGATGGCGCTCACCCCAGGAACAAAGCTCGGCCCTTACGACATCCAGTCGCTGCTCGGCTCTGGGGGCATGGGCGAGGTGTATCGGGCGCGCGATGCGCGGCTGGGGCGCATTGTGGCCATCAAGGTTCTGCCGGCTTCGTTCTCTGCGGATGCCAGCCGGCTGCAGCGGTTTGTGCAGGAAGCGCGCTCGGCGGCGGCACTGAATCATCCCAACATTCTTTCGATTTTCGATATTGGGGAGGCGGATGGGGCTCCGTATATCGTTTCTGAATTGCTCGAAGGGCAAACCTTGCGGGATCGGATTCGGAGCGGGCCGTTATCGAGCCGCAAGGCGATTGAGTATGGGCTGCAGGTGGCGCGGGGATTGGCGGCAGCGCACGAAAAGGGAATCGTTCATCGCGACCTGAAGCCGGAAAATTTGTTCATCACCAACGACGAGCGGGTGAAGATTCTGGATTTTGGTCTGGCGAAATTGACGCGACCGGAGACGGAGGCGGATTCGGACGCGGACGCGGCGACGGTGCAAGTGAACACTGAGCCGGGGCAGGTGATGGGGACGGCGGGCTATATGGCGCCGGAGCAGGTGCGGGGCAAGGCGGCGGACCATCGTTCGGATATTTTTGCGTTTGGGTCGATTCTTTACGAGATGCTTTCGGGGCAGCGGGCGTTTCGGGGGGAGTCTCCGGCGGACACGATGAGCGCGATTCTGAAAGAAGAGCCGGCTGAGCTTTTGGAAGCGGGGCGGAATGTGCCTCCAGCGCTGGAACGCATGGTGCGGCATTGCGTGGAGAAGAACCCGGCGCAGCGTTTTCAGTCAGCGGGGGATCTGGCGTTCAATCTGGAGTCGCTGACGGACGGTGCGGCGGCGAGCCGAACGAGCGGGCAGACGGCGATTGCGGATGGAAGCTCGTTCACAACGACAGCACAGAAGAAGGATGTTGCCGGGCGGGGCAAATGGCGAGCACTGGCGGGCGCACTGGCGCTGGCGGCTTTGATGCTGGGCGTGGGCTGGTGGTGGGGACGAGGCAGCGGGAAGGCTCCGCTGGCGGAGTATCGACCGGTAACGTTTCGCTCGGGTTCGATTGGGAATGCACGATTCACTCCGGACGGCAGTTTTGTCTACAGCGCGTCGTGGGACGGAGGAGACAACCAGCTCTATGTGGGGCGGACGGACGATCCCGGAGCGCGCGAACTGGGGCTGAAGAATGCAGAACTGTTGTCGATTTCGAAGAGCGGAGAGTTGGCGGTGCGGCTCAACTCGGTAAACCTGGGCGGGTGGATGCAAGCGGGAACGCTGGCGCGGGTTCCGATGAGCGGAGGAGCTCCACGCGAAGTGTTGGACAGTGTCGAGGATGCGGACTGGGCGGCGGACGGCGAGACGATGGCCGTGGTCCGGTACGTGCCGGAAAACCGGCACTGGCGGTTGGAGTTTCCGATTGGGAAGGTGCTGTTTGAGAGCCCGAACTGGATTAGCCATCCGAAGATCTCGCCGGACGGGAAGTGGGTGGCATTTGCCGATCATCAAAACGCGGTTGGCGACGACGAGGGTTCGGTCGCAGTAGTTGGCTCGGATGGCAAGGACAAGGAGAAGATACTTTCCACGGGATGGACCGAAGTGCAAGGAATTCTCTGGTCCCCAACCAGCGATGAGATCTGGTTTACGTCAACCCACGGCGATAGCGGCGCAACCCCCCGCGCAGTGACCCTGTCGGGCACAGCGCGAACCATCACGAATGTGCCGGGAGGAATGTTCTTCGAAGATGTGCGGAACGGTGTGGTGTTGATCGTAACCAATCACCGGCGCATCGGAATCCGCGGGTTGGGACCGGGCGGGAAGGAGGAGCGCGAGTTAGGGTGGTTGGACTGGTCGGTTCTGGACGACATCACTCCGGATGGGCGGGAAATTTTATTCGACGAGGCGGGCGCTGGCGGCGGAGTGAATTACACGGCGTTTGTGCGCGGCAGCGACGGGTCTGCGCCGGTGCGGATTGGCGAAGGCTCCGGCCTGGGGATTTCTGCTGACGGAAAGTGGGTGATCATGCAGGCAGCCAAGGGCGGTCCGCTGCGCGTAGTGCCGACCGGTGCGGGCGAGGCGCGGCAGCTGACGCATGACAACGTGAGCTACCAGAGAGCGCGCTGGCTGGTTGGCGGCAAGGAGTTGCTGGCGAGCGGCTTTGAATCCGGACACGGGGCGCGCGATTACTTGATTGCGGTGAGCAGCGGCGATGCGAAGCCGATCACTCCGGAGGGGGTGGTCGGCGTGATCCCGGCGCCCGATGGGCGGAGAACGGCGGTGCTCGGAGCGGACGGAAGATGGGGGATTTGGCCGCTGGATGGGAGCGGGTTGCGTCCGATTCCAGGGCTGGATTCGAACTATCGAGTGAGCGGATGGTCGCGGGATGGGGCATCGGTGCTTGCTGTTCCTACGCAGCAGCGCGGCAAGACGGGGAATGTTTATCAGGTGAACGTGGATACGGGGAAGATGCAATTAGTGAGAACCTTCGGCGGAGACCTGGCGGCGGGAACGGTGAGCATGGGCGGGTCTTATATGTCGGGTGACGGGGGCGCGTATGCCTATCGTTATATGCAGGTGCTGTCGCAGGTGTATGTGGTGAAGGGGATGAAGTAGTTCCAGTGGACGCGGGCAGGACACACTAGAATGGAAGCCATGAAGAAGAGTGTTTCGATTGTCGGTGCGCTGCTTATCCTGCTTGGGCTGGGGCTGGTAGGTTCGGCGGCGGCTCAGGATCTGGATGATTACAACGGTCCCATGTCGAACTTGCGGTTTGTGGTGGTGAAAGACGCCAATGGCAAGCCGGTGCGGAATGCGGCGGTGGTGCTGCATCCGGTGAAAAAGAATGGCAAGCAGGAGATGGGTGGCATGGAACTGAAGACCGACAACGACGGGAAGACGAATATCGACGGGATCCCGTATGGTCCGCTGCGGGTGCAGGTGCTGGCGCCGGGTTTCCAGACGTTTGGGGAAGACTATGAGATCGGCAAGCCGGAGTTGGAGATCACGGTGAAGCTGAAGCGTCCGCGGGGACAGTACTCGTTGTATGAAGGAGATCCTGCGAAGGCGGATGACAAGAAGCCGCCGGCGCAGAAGCCGCAGTAGGCGCTCTTTGGAATGGAGCTTTTATGAAAAGAAATGTTCTGCTGGCGATGGCGGTTGCGATAGCTGGTCTGGGCGTGATTGGGTTGACTTGGGCGCAGGATGATGAGGGGCCGACGTCGTCATTGAAATTTGTGGTGGTGCGCGACACCGACGGCAAGCCGGTGCGGAATGCGGAGGTGGTGCTGCATCCGGTGAAGCGCAAGGGCAAGCAGGATAAGGGAGAGTTGGATTTGAAGACCGACGCGGACGGGAAGACGAGCATGGACGGAGTTCCGTATGGGCCGTTGCGGGTGCAGGTGTTGGCGCCCCACTTCCAGACCTTCGGGGAAGATTATGAGGTCGACAAGCCGGAGTTGGAGATTACAGTGAAGCTGAAGCATCCGGGGGGACAGTACTCGGTGTACGACAACCACGCGGAGGACAAGAAGCCGCAGTGAGGCTCTGGGCGCGGGACGTGGCGGCACAAAAAATTCATTTGCGGGAGATGACAGCGGGAGCCGGGTGGCCTACAATCGGGCTGCCATGGGATTAGGAGAACTCACCGTAGAGCGTTTTGAAGGAGTGGCGGACGATCAGCGGATTCTGCTGCTGCGCGGTCCGATCTCGATCGATACGGCTCCGCAATTCGAGCGGGCGGTGCGGTTGGAGCGCGCGGAGACGATGATTCTGGATTTGTCGGATGTGCCGTACATCGATTCGGTGGGATTGGGGTCGCTGGTGACGGCGCAAGTATCGCATCAGAAAACGGGACGCTACCTGGTGCTGACGGGGATGAATCCGCGGGTGCGCAAGATCCTGGAAATCACGAAGGTGAAGGAATTCTTCGTAACCTTCGGCTCGACGTGGGAAGCGGTGGAAGCGCTGGCGAACACGGGGACGGCCTGACGGCCCTCGGCGGATGGGGCTCTCGTCTTGATTGGCCGTGGATTGAATCGAAAGTTTCTGCCTGCCATCTAAATTCAGTGGTTTGCGCCGCGCGCCGACGCCTATGAATCTTCTTTACCAATATTCCAAGCAATACTGGAAGCTGTTTGCGGCCGCGCTGTTGCTGGCTGCCACCAATCAGATTTTTTCCCTGCTCGACCCGTTGATTTTCCGGCATGTGATCGACAGTTACGCCACCAAATATCACCAGTACACGCAGGCGCAGTTCGTGCGCGGGGCGGGGCTTTTGGTGCTGGCGGCGGTGGGTGTGGCGTTTGTGTCGCGGGTGGCGAAAAACTTTCAGGATTACTTCGTGAACGTGATCGTGCAGCGGCTAGGGGCGCGCATGTACTCGGACGGCATCCGGCATTCGCTGGATTTGCCGTATCAAGTATTTGAAGACCAGCGCAGCGGAGAAACGCTGGGCAAACTGCAAAAGGTCCGCAGTGACGTGGAGCGGTTCATTACCGCTGCCGTCAACGTGCTTTTCATTTCGCTGATCGGCATCATTTTTGTGATGATTTACGCCTTTCGCGTCCATTGGTCGATCGCTCCGGCGTTTCTGCTGACGGTGCCGCTACTGGGGATTATCAGTTCGGTGCTGAGCAAGCGCATCAAGAAAATGCAGAAGACGATTGTTGCCGAAACCACCGCGCTGGCGGGTTCGACGACCGAGTCGCTGCGCAACATCGAGTTGGTGAAGAGCCTGGGACTGGCGCAGCAGGAAGTGGGGCGACTGAACGGGATCACGGCGAAGATTCTCAAACTCGAACTCAAGAAAGTGAAGTACCTGCGCAGCCTGAGTTTTATTCAAGGGACAGCGGTCAATGCGCTGCGCTCGGGCATTTTGTTCTTGATGCTCTATTTGATTTTCCGACAGGAGATCACGATCGGGCAATTCTTCTCTCTGTGGATTTATTCGTTTTACATTTTCGGGCCTTTGCAGGAGTTGGGGAACGTCATCAATGTTTATCGCGAAACGGAAGTTTCGCTGGCGAACTTTCAGCAGATTCTCGATACTCCTCGCGATCCGAAGCCTGCCGACCCGAAGTCGGTGGATGAGCTGATGACGCTGCAATTTGAGCAGGTGAGCTTTCAGCATCAGAGTTCCACGGCGCTGGCCTTGGATGAAATCAGCTTCAGCACAGCCCGCGGAGACACGATTGCGTTCGTGGGGCCGTCGGGGGCTGGAAAATCGACGCTGGTGAAGTTGCTGGTGGGTTTGTACGCTCCGAAGACGGGCGAGATTCTGTATAACGGGATTGCGTCGAACCGGGTGGATCTGGATTTGCTGCGGGAAAAGATCGGATTTGTTACGCAGGATACGCAACTTTTCTCAGGGTCGATTCGCGAGAACCTGCTGTTCGTCAATCCGCAGGCGACGGACGCGGAATGCATGGAGGTTTTGCAGCAGGCGGCGGCGCACAGCTTGCTTTCGCGGGCGGACCGGGGATTGGATACGCTGATTGGCGAAGGCGGCGTGAAAGTTTCTGGCGGCGAGAAGCAGCGGCTTTCGATTGCACGGGCGTTGTTGCGGCATCCGCAGTTGTTGGTGTTTGACGAGGCGACGTCTTCGCTGGATTCGCTGACGGAAGAGGAAATCAGCCGGACGATTCGGGAAGTGGCGACGAATCAGGAAGCGATCACGATTCTGATTGCGCATCGGCTGTCGACGGTGATGCATGCGGATCGAATTTATGTGCTGGAGCGCGGGCACATTGTGGAATCGGGGCGGCACTCGGAGTTATTGGAGCAGAAGGGGCTGTATTACGCGATGTGGCGGCAGCAGGTTGGAGAGCGCGAAGCGGTGGGGCAGGGGAAGTGACTGGTGGTGGGGGAACTGGCGTCTCGCCCGTCTTGCCGGGCGAGGACGCCCGGCGCTCCACTGGTGTTAGCCGGCCATCGACTCGATGGCTTGCACTGCATCCGCGGATAGTTTCAGTTCGCGGCTGGCTAAGTCCTGCTGCATGTGGCCGGGGTTGGAAGTGCCGGTGAGCGGGAGAATTCCGATGGTGCGGGCGAAAGCGAAAACGGCCTGGGCCGGAGTTGCTTCGGCCTGTGCGGCGAGACTGGCGATGCGAGGATGGCGCAGCACCTCCTGATTTGCGGTGAGCAGCGAAAACCCCTGATAGACGATTTTGTGCTGGCGACAGAAATGGCGCACGGCGCGGTCCCAGCCGAGATGGGCATAGCAGCGGTTTTGTACGAAGGCGGGCAACTCGGCGCGGGTGGCGACCATCTGTTGCAGGTGTTCCAGCGAGACGTTGCTAACGCCGAGCAGGCGGGTGCGGCCGGCATCGCGCTCCTGGCGCATGGCTTCCCAGACTTCGGCGTCATCGCCGGTCCAGTCGTAGTTGGAGGAGGGTCCGTGCAACACGTAGCTGTCGACGTGGTCGGTTCCGAGATGGTCGAGCGAACTGGCCATCGACTGCGCTACTTGGAGGGATAGAGTGGCTGCGGGATCGTAGGGGAGGCGGTGGTCCTGGCCGCGCTGGTAGGTGAATTTGGTTTGCAGAAAAAGATCGTTACGCGTGACCAGGCCGGCGCGGTAGGCGGCGGCTAATCCTTGGCCGACTCCTTCCTCGAAGTAATGCCGGCGCTGGTTTGCGGTGTCGATGGCGCGAAAACCAGCGCGCAGCGCCAGTTCGACCAGTGCCGGAGTGCGGTCTTCCTTCCAGGCGGTGCCGTAGAGAAAGTCGGGGATGAGCGCTGCTAGATCGGTTGGCATTGAAGTGGTCAGGTGATCACGGGAACGTTGCTGAGTCCCTTGGTGCCGAAAACGCGGCGGTAGCGGTCGATTTCTGCCGGCGTGCCGAGCGCTTTCGCGTAGTTGTCGGAGAGCTTTACTGCGGGCTTGCCTTCGACTGTCGATACCTTGCAGATCAGGCTGATGGGGTCGAAATCGCCGCCGGTGGCGGGATCGCAGCCGCGAAAATCGTTGGTCAGCAGCGTTCCCCAACCGGCGCTGAAACGAATGCGGCGGCCGGGCGTCCACTTGGCGGGGTCATTGAAATCGCTCGCGCTGCGGAAATCTTCTCTGGCGACTCCGTTGGCCAGTGTCCCTCCAAAATAGGCATGCAGGCCGAGAATGTCGTCGACGTCCAGCGCATCGCTGGCGATGATGCGCTTGTCGTGCGGGTCGCGGCCTCGCGCCTTGAGCCATTGGATATATTCGTCGCCGCCGACGTAGGGATCTTTGCTGTCGATGCGCTGGCCGGTCCAGTCGGCGGCCCAGTCGGGAGCGTTCTCGAGAAATTGCGTGGTGCCGAACGTATCGGGCAGCATGATGCGGAGAGATCCGTGGTAGGTGGCCTGCCACAACTCCAGAACTCTGTACTGAGAAGCTCTCAGATCTTGATCGTCGTGGGTCAGCGCCGCCAGCACCATGGGGATTTCATGCGCGTTGGTGCCAATGGCCTCCAGATCGTGCTTGTGGGCCAGGAAGGCATTGGAGGTTCCGGTGAAGGCGCTGCCCAGGCTGGTTTTCATGGCGTTGACGACATATTCCTGCCAGAGGAAGCTGTGGCGGCGGCGAGTTCCGAAGTCGGCCACGGCAAGATCGGGGACACCGCGCAGGCGCTCGATCTTTCCCCAGAGCTTTGTCTTGGCGCGGGCGTAGAGGATGTCGAGTCCAAACTCGCGCAGTTTTTTCATGGCCGCCCGGGTCTTGAGTTCGCCGAGAATCGAGAGGGCGTAGAGCTCCCACATAGTGGTCTCGGTCCAGCGGCCGTCGAATTGGAGATGGAACTGGCCGTCTTTGACCGACAGTTCGTAGTCGGACAAACGAAAATCGTGTTCGAGCCATTCGAGAAAGACGGGGTCGAAGATGCCGCGGCGTCCGTAGAAGGTGTTGCCGGCGAGCCAGACCAGTTCCGATCGCCGGAATTTCAGCTGGCGGGCGTGCTCCATCTGGTGAATGAGTTCCTCGCGCGGGAACATGTCGGCGAGGCGCACCGAGGTGGAGCGGTTGAACAGCGAGAACGAGACGTGGGTGGTCGGGTAGTGCTTCCAGATGAACTGGAGCATCAGCAGCTTGTAGAAATCGGTATCGAGCAGGGAGCGCGTGACGGGGTCGAGTTCCCAGTTATGGTTGTGCGCGCGCTCGGCGAAGTTGACGATCATTCGGGTGGCGTCTCGCGGTGGCTTCTCGCGTACTATCCTCTGCGAGCGTCCCGAGAAAAGCAACCGCAGTTACCGGAAGGATGCCTTTTCTGGCGGTCGGGCTGACTTAGGGAGGGCAAACACGATACTATCGAATTTCTGCATGAAAATGCCCCGGCTCGTGATCGCTGGTTCCCGCAGTTGCACATCGTTGTTTCTTGCGATGGGGCAGATCCATGGATGGACCGCGGGCTGGGCGGAGTTTTCCGTTCGATCGTTGCGCGCCCTGGCCGTCGGGGTTCTGCCCGCCATGTTTCTGGTGCGTTCGACGCGCGAGGAAGTTTATAACATTCTCTGGACGCTGGTGTTCGGCTTTGCCACGCTGAACATTCTGAGCCTGGGGGCGCGCCGCTTTGAACAGGAAAAATCAGGCTTGAGTTTTGGCGAAATTCTGGCGATTTTGGTGGTTTTGGTGTCGATCGTGTTGCTGGCTTGGGAGATGTTGTATTACTTCCACATTCTGCCGTTTCACCTCACGCCGCGGTGATGCGGATTGCGGTATGATCGCGGTGTGGCGAAACGCGAATCCAATTCTCGGGACTCCAGTTTTGACGTGACCTGCCCCTGCTGCGGCGCGGTCATGAAAATCGATCCCGCGACGCGCGGCATCATTGCCCACACCGCGCCGGTCAAGCCAAAAACCTTCAACGATATGGAAGAAGCGGCCCGCGCCATGAAAGAGCACGACAGCCGCCGCGATTCCATTTTTCAGCAATCGCTGGACGCGCAAAAGCACGCCTCGGAACTGCTGGAGAAGAAATTCCAGGAAGCGGTGAAGAAGGCGAAGGAGACTCCGGATACGGGGCGGCCAATTCGGGATTTCGATTTGGACTGAGAAACGCAGCTCTCAGTTCTCAGTTGTCAGTTCTCAGTAAAACCTTGAGCCTTTGCGCTGCCTGAGAACTTGGAACTTAGAACTTCATGACACCTCTTCTTCTGGGGCATCGCGGTGCTCGGGCTTTTCGGCACATTCCTGAAAATACCTTGGAGTCGTTCGAACTTTGTTTGCAGCATGGCTGCGACGGGTTTGAGTTTGACGTACGGGTCGCTGGCGACGGACAGGGTGTCATTTGCCACGACGCGACGGTCGGCGGAATGGAGATTGCCGCGACGGCGGCGAAAGAGCTGCGGTTGCCTGCGCTCGAAGAGGTGTTGCGGCAATTTGCGGATCGGGCGTTTCTTGATATTGAGTTGAAGGTGGCGGGGCTGGAGCGGCAGACGCTGGCTTTGTTGCTGAAGCATCCGCCGCAAAAGGGGTATGTGGTTTCTTCGTTTCTTCCCGTGGCGCTCACGGCCTTGCACGAGCTTGATCCGGCGATTCCCTTGGGTTTGCTTGCCGACACGCGCGGCCAACTTCGTGGTTGGCGTCAGACGCCGGCCGAGTGGGTGATTCCGCATTTCGATTTGGCGGATCGGGATTTGGTGGAGCAGGTTCATGCGGCGGGGAAGAAAGTCATGGTGTGGACGGTGAATCGTGCTGAGCGCATGCGGGAGTTTGCGGCGTGGGGCGTGGATGCGATTATTTCGGATGAAACGGAGCGTGCCGCGCAGGTTTTGCGCGCGGCTTCTGGACATCAAATACCCTGAGAAGCGCAGCCGCTCATTGGACCTCGAACTTGGCGGCGGCAAGGGCGTATTCGTGCTGCTCTTTGGAGAGATCGGGATGTTGCGCTATATAGGACGTAATTAGATTTTCCGTTTCGGGGTGGTGCAAGTGCCCCAATCCGTGAAGTGCGGCTTTCTGGCAAATATCGGAATCGAGCGCGAGAATGGCGGTTAGAGTCTGAAAAATCACATCTTGCATTCGCTCATCCTCGCCACCCCTCTCCCGCGCCCTGTTCCCGCAATGCCAGTCGTAGCATAGCGAGTCCCACCACATCTGGACAGAGGTATCAAGCGGCTCGGCGGCGAAGAGGTTCTTAAACAAATCAGCCATCGTTCTGACGCACTCCTCCCGAACCGCAAATGGCAAGTCTGGCTCCCACATAATCCGGAAAGCCGAACAATCGAGGTTGGGCACCTGGATCGCCCAGAAACCTTCCTCAATCTGCAGCTTAGAAAACCTTTCTTGCAGGAATTGTGACTCCTGGAACAACCTTACGTAGTAACCGCAAATGAGGTCAGGCGCGTAAATCACGTCTGTATGCCAATACCAGGGATCAAATTTTTCGGTTTCCGGGGGCCAATCTCGATCGAAGAGGAAGGTAATGAACTCATCAAAGGAGTATTGGCTGATATCGACACTCTCCGTTCTCATTCGAAAAGTATAGGGCATGCGCAAGTCCTTACCGGAGTGCAGCGAATTCACCCCTGTTAGTCTCTACCGTTTGCCCCTTCCAAGAGCGCTCATTTACATTGAACAGGATGCCCACTACAGGCGAACGATTCGAACGAGCGGTTCAGATTATGGCGCGGTTGCGGGCTCCGGGCGGATGCCCATGGGATCGCGAACAGACCTTCGACACCATCAAACCCTACACGCTGGAGGAAGCTTATGAGGTTCTCGAAGCGATTGATAATCGCGACTGGCCGGAACTGACGGGCGAGTTGGGCGACTTGCTGCTGCAAGTGCTGTTCTATTCCGAGATGGCGCGCGAGGCGGGACATTTTTCGCTGGATGACGTGCTCGACCGGCTCTCCAATAAATTGGTGGATCGGCATCCGCATGTGTTTGGCGATGCGAAGGCGGATACCTCCGCGGAAGTTCTGCGCAACTGGGAGGCGCTGAAGGCGCTGGAGAAAGAAAAGAAGCGGCTGGCAGAAGACAAGGCGAAGGCTGACGACGCTCAGTCGGTGCTGGCGGGTGTGTCTTCGAAGATGCCGTCGCTGATGGAGGCCTATAAGCTTAGTTCGCGGGCGGCGCGGGTGGGGTTCGACTGGCCGGAGATGGAAGGTTTGTTTGAGAAGCTTGCGGAAGAGACAGCGGAGTTGCGCGAAGAATTGAAAGCCTCGCCGTTTGCGGGGCCTCCTGGGACTGGGATCGCGGGGTCGGGAAAGCCGCAGTTTGCTGCGGAGGTGCACGCGCGACTGGAAGATGAAGTGGGGGATCTGTTCTTTGTGCTGGTGAATATTGCGCGGTATCTGTCGCTCGATCCGGAGTCGGCGCTGCGCAAGACGAATCGAAAATTCAAGCGACGCTTTCAGTGGATGGAGGAACGCCTGCGGGCGGATGGGCGGGGGCCGCAGCAGGCTTCCATGGACGAACTGGAAACACTATGGCAACAGGCGAAACAGCAGGAAAAACGGGCATGATCGCCGCTGCGTTGACTATCCGCAAGTGCGAAGCGCTGGAGGAGATGCAGGCCTGCTTTCGGCTGCAGAAAGAGGTGTGGGAGTTTTCGGATGCGGAATTGATTCCGGTGCGCCTCTTCGTGGTGGCAAGCAAGATCGGCGGGCAGGTGATGGGGGCGTTCGTGGATGAGGAGTTAGCCGGCTTCGCGCTGGCCATTCCTGGACTGCGGAACGGGCATCCATATCTGCATTCGCAGATGCTGGCGGTTCGTCAGGCGTACCGCAATGGGGGACTGGGGCGGCGGATGAAGCTCTATCAGCGTGACGACGCCCTGGCGCGTGGAATCGAGCTGATGGAGTGGACGTTCGATCCGCTGGAGATCAAGAACGCGTATTTGAATATCGAGAAGCTGGGAGCGATCGCGCGTCGCTACAACGTGAATCAGTATGGGATTACGTCGTCGCCGCTGCAGGGAGGTTTGCCGACGGACCGCCTGATCGCGGAGTGGTGGATGAAGTCGAAGCGGGTCGAGGCGGTGCTGGCCCAGGCTGCAAGGGCGGAGTTTGAATGCCGCGCGCGAGTCGAAGTTCCGGCGGAAATTTACGCGTGGAAGGCCGATGCGGCGATGCATGAGCGGGCGCTGGCTGTACAGGGAGGCAATCGGGAGCGGTTCCAGCGGGCATTCGGCGAAGGTCTGAGCGTGCTGGGCTATGAACGCGACGCGAGCGGGAATGGCAAGTTTCTGCTGGGAGAGTGGGACGAAGGGTGGCGGTATTGAACCAAAGGGGCGCCCTTTTTCCGATTGACCCAGGGGTCAAAACCACAAACCCCGCCCATTTCCCGGCGCGCCGTAACTGCCGCCGCCTCTAGTCTTTGCTCGGCTTTTTCGGCGTCAGGTCGCAGGCTTGTTTGACGCGATCGAAATTCAGGCCGCCGGGTGTGAACTCCGCGATCTGCCGGCCGCTTCTCGTGGGCAGCGCGATGTTGAAAACCTGGGCGCTCATCAAGCCCCGCGCGGTGCCTTTGTCCATGGAGAGGTAGTGGCCGCGCAGCCAGTTCCAACCCTTGAAGTAGTGGACGCCGTCGACACGAACTTCGACCTCCAACTGCGGCTGTCCCCAGAAGCCGGGGCGGTTCGGCGGAAGCAGTCGGACTCCGGGATTGAAGTCGGCGAGCTTGAGCTTCCCGTTGCTGCAATACAGATTCACTCTGGGCCTGTAGCCGGAGTCTTCCTTGAAATAGTTGTCGGATTGGAGCTCAAAGCGCACTTTGTTCGCGCCCGTCATCTTGTCGGTGGAGGCAAACTCCAGCCACTTGCCGCCGGCGCTGACGCCGTCGGATTCGCCCTGGTTCGGAGACATGGCGCCCGTCTGGGCGCCGGCGAATGCCGCCGCGCCTAACACAAGAGATAAAAGAGCGGCTTTTGCCGCCATTCCGGAACCGATTGCTTGACCCAGCCAGCGCGATGCTTTCACGATCTCCTCCTGAAATAACACCTCTACATAGTATTGAACCCGGAAGGGGTGAAAAAGTTGTATGGAAGGTTCGGAAGATCGCCGCGGCAAGCTATTCGTCGCAGACAATATAATGTTCAAGGACGCCGGAATCGGCAGGGCTTGCCGTAGCCGCCGCCAAGCACGCGACGCTTCCCGAGGAGCCTTCCGCGATGAATGCAGTCGATCAATACTGGCCCGCCTTGCCGCTGGAGGAGTGGGAAGCCACGTATCGCACATTGCACATGTGGACCCAGATCGTGGGAAAAATTCTGCTGCGCCTGACACCGCTGGAGAACCATTTCTGGAACGTTGCCCTCGATGTGACCACGCGAGGTTTGACGACGGGGCCGATCCCGTACCGCGGAGGCGCGTTTGAACTGCAGTTCGATTTTGTGAACCACCGCCTCGAGCTTCGCACACCGGAGTGTGAGCGGGCGATGGCCCTTGCGCCCATGTCGGTGGCCGCTTTTTATCGAGAATTGTTTGGGCTGTTGCGCGGAGCTGGCATCGAGGTTGAAATCAACACCAAGCCGCAGGAGGTTCCCAATCCGATTGCTCTGGATCAGGATGATACGCATGCCTCCTACGACCCAGAGTATGCCAACCGTCTGGGACGCATTCTGCGATCCACGGATATGGTGCTGCGGGAGTTTCGTGCGCGTTTCATCGGCAAGGCGAGTCCGAGCCACTTTTTTTGGGGCAGTTTCGATTTGTGCTGCACACGGTTCAGCGGGCGGCGCGCTCCGCCGCGAAAGGGCGTCATCACGTCGGAATCCTATTCCCATGAGTGCAGCAGTGTCGGCTGGTGGCCCGGAGGCGGAGATGTGGCCGGACCGGCATTCTATGCTTATACGGCTCCGGAGCCGAAGGGGTCGAGCGAGCAGCCAGTGCGTCCGGCAGGCGGGTCGTATCAGGCCAAGCTGCGCGAGTTTGTGCTGATGTACGACGATGTGCGGCGCACGGCGTCTCCGCGAGACCAAATTTTGGAGTTTGCGCAGAGCACCTACGAGGCGGGAGCCATTCTGGCGAAGTGGGATCGGGCGTCACTCGAGCGGTAACGCCCGAGCGGAGTTGCGCGCTTCTGCTAACATTCGTGATTCATGAAAAGCATTGGCGAAAACGTGGTGCGGATTGAGGCGGAGGCTTTGCGGGCGCTGGCGGACCGGCTGGGGGGTCCCATGGCGGCGGACTTTAACCGGGCGCTGGATCTGATGTTCGGCTGCCGGGGCAGGGTGGTGGTTACAGGGATGGGAAAGAGCGGGCTGATCGCTCGCAAGATCGCGGCGACGTTGAGTTCGACTGGCTCGCCGGCGCTTTATCTGCATCCGGTGGAGGCGCTGCATGGCGATCTCGGGATGATTGTGCGCGGCGACGTGGTGCTGGCGCTTTCGGCCAGCGGCGAGACGGAGGAAATTTTGCAGTTGCTGGCTACGATTAAGCGGCTGCAGGTTGCGCTGATCGCCATGACCTGCGATGAGTTCGGGGAAAGCAGGTCCTTCGACTTGCCCTCGCAGCCGAGCGGCTCGGGCGGCGCTCAGGATGACAATTCTGGGAAGAGGCGGAAAGTGTCTACTTTGGCGGCGGCGGCGGACGTGGCTTTGGATTGCTCGATCTCGCAGGAGGCTTGTTCGCTGGGACTGGCTCCCACGGCTTCGACTACGACAATGCTGGCTTTGGGTGATGCTTTGGCGGTGGCGCTTTCGGCACGGCGCGGGTTCAAAGAAGAAGATTTTGCCAATTTGCATCCTGGGGGAAAGCTGGGCAAGCGGCTGGCGCGGGTGGAGGCGTTGATGCACTCGGGGGAAGCTATTCCGCGAGTGACGGCGGCGACGAAGATGCCGGACGTGATTTACGAAATGTCGCGCAAGAAGCTGGGGATGACGGCGGTGGTGGATGGAGATCGTTTGCTGGGCGTGATCAGCGACGGCGATTTGCGGCGGCTGCTGGGACAACGCGGCAAGGACGCGCTCGACCTGACGGCCGAGGATTGCATGACGCGTGATCCGAAGACGATTGGGGCGCAGGAGTTCGCGGCGACCGCGTTGGCACGCATGGAAGAGATTAAGATCACGTCGCTTGCGGTGGTGGACGATAGCCGGCGATTGCTCGGGATCGTGCATCTGCATGATTTGTGGGGAACGGAGATGGTGTAGCACGGCGGCGGTTTGAAAACCACATCCCCAGCGGCTGAAGCCGCGCCCTTTCAAAGCAAAATCGAGGTGGGCCACTCCGGATATCGCGGCAAGAAGCAGGTCCTTCGCTTCGCTCAGGATGACAAATTTGTGAAAGGGTGTGCCTACACATTGAAAGCGATGGGGAAGTTCTACCTGACGCCCTAGTGGCAGAAGCGCTGTAGTTTGGGCGGAGGCGGGGTGGGGAACTCATCGAACTCTCCGTCCCATCCGGAGCAGCCGCGTGCGGTGACGGCGCGGATCACGAACTGTTCCATTTCGCGGGATTTTGCTTTTGCCGTCGAAATTTGATCCATGGTGAAAGAGCCGCTGCGGTCGAGTTCGTTCAGGTCCTGGAGGGCAGCGGTATAACCGGCGTCGGCCGCGATGTTGAACCAGATATAGGCAGTGAGGCGGTCCTGCGGGGTGCCGTGACCGTCTTTGAGAGTCTTGGCATAAAAATATTGCGCCTGAGGAAGTCCCTGGTCGGCGGCAATTTTATAGAGAGCGGGAGACTTGGTGGGATCCTTATCCGCCATGAGGCGGCCCAGGTAGTAGGCGCCGTACGCATTGTTCTGATCGGCGGCCAATTTGAGCGATTTTCGGGCGGCTTCGGGATCGCGTAACGCGACGGGGCCGAGGAGGTAGAGACGTCCGGCGAGCCAACCGGCCAGCGGATCGCCTTGCCGAGCCGCCTTGCGATAGAGCTCGAGCGCCTGCGCCGGATCTTTGGCAAGAAATGTTCCGGTTTCGTAATAGTAGGCTAGCGCGATCTGGGCTGGTCCGTAACCGAGGTCGGCGGAGCGGCGAAAGTAGTCAACCCCCAGAGCGTCGTTTTGCGACACCCCAATCCCGGTAATGGCGTCCATCCCACGCTCGTAGAGAGCGTCGGGAGACGTGCTTTGCGCGAAGGACAGCACGCTGCAGAGCACGAGAACTGACGACAGAATGGTTCGACGCATGGGTGGTTTTCTCTTAAAGGTGCTGGAATCAGTATAGAAACTAAGGCGGGGCAATGTAGAGTTACGAAAGTTCCACCCGATGGCACGACCGGCGGAGGCAAGCTCTGTGCGGCCTCACTCCTGGATGGTTACGCAGACGCCGTTGGGGTCAATCGTGCTGAATTCTTTGGTGCCCCAAGGCTTGGTTTGCAGGCTACCGTTGGGATGTACCTTGCCGCCGCGTGCCTGGTATTCGGCATACAGAGCTTCAATGCCTTTGACCGCAATTCGCACCATTGTCTGGTCGCCGATTTGGCGTGCAAGCGTCTTGTCATCCATGCCCGCGATGTGAAGGTAGGCCTCGCCACGCTGAATCCCCGCGTAGGTCGGCGGGGTGCGGTCGCGAAAAGTTTCCTTGAAGCCACAGACCTCGGTCCACCACTTGAGCGACTCCGTGGTGTCAGCGGCGGGCAGAACGGGAATGGCGCCTTTGATGACGGGTTCCATGGATGAAGTATAGATCGATACACTGCATTGTGTAAGACTCGGCACGCGCGATTTGCGGTTCGCCGTTCACACTTCCGCTGGGCGAAGAGTGAAGAGTGAAGAATGAAGAGTGAAGAGTGAAGAGCGAACAGCGAACGACGAACCAGCACTTCTACTTGTAACGTTCCCGCATGAAATCGCCAATCGCCGCGTAGGCGGTGGCCAATGTTTTTTCGTCGGGAAGGAAAACGATGCGGAAGTGTTTTGTGCCGGGGCGCTGGCCAAAGCCGGAGCCGTGCACGACCGTGACATACTTCTGGCGAATTAGTTCGGTGACGAAGACGTCGTCGCCTTCCGGGATGTCGATGGTTGGATAGGCGTAGAAAGCTCCGCGCGGCGCGACACAACTGACACGCTTGGTTTCGGCGCACCACTTCATGGTGAGATCGCGGCGGCTGCGGAGCTTGCGCTTCACTTCGATCAAGTGATCCTGCGGGCCTTCGAGCGCGGGCTTGATGGCGTATTGCTCGGGGTGGTTGGCGCAGAGACGCGAGCGCAGAAGTTTATTTACGCCTTCGAGATACGGTTTGATGACGGAGGCTTCGCCGCTGGCAACGCCCCATCCGATGCGCCATCCGGGGGCGAGGTAATTCTTGGAGAGTCCGCCGAAGGTAATGACGGGCACGTCGGGCGCGACCGCGGCCATGGCGACATGCGGGTCATTTTCTGCACCTCCGTCGATGATGAGTTTGTCGTAAATTTCATCGGCAAAGACGATCAGGTTGTGCTGGCGGGCTAGTTCGGCAATTTGCTCGAGCATTTTTCTTGAGCAGACTGAGCCGGTCGGGTTGTTGGGATTGATCAGCACGATGCCGCGCGTTCGGGGCGTGATCTTTTTCTTGATGTCGTCGAGGTCGGGCTGCCAGCCGTCTTCTTCGTTGAGGTAATAGGTGTTCAGTCCGATTTCGAGCTTCGCCAGAACCGCGGAGTAGAGCGGATAGTCGGGGCAGGGAGTCAGCAGGTTGTCGCCGGGGTTGAGGAGCGCGGTCAGGCAGATGTCCACCGTCTCGCTGACGCCCGAGGTGACGAAGACATCCTGAATGTTCGTGATGCCCTTGCGGGCCGCCTCGCCGCGGATGGCTTCGAGGGCCGGCGCGATGCCCGAAGAACTCGAATATCCATTCTTGCCGTTGCGCATGGCTTGGTAGACGGCCTCGATCATGTGCGCGGGCGTCTGGAAGTCGAAGTTGAGCGGGTCGCCGATGTTGAGGGGGAGAATTTTGTGTCCCTGGCGTGCGACTTCGTCGGCGATGCAGGCGAGATCGCGGATGGCGTAGCGGACGTTTTCCAGACGGGCAGCGGGGGCGATTTCGCGCAACTGAGTTACGGGCATACGGAGATTTTAACCGCAGAGGGCGCGGCGGGTGCTGGGAAAATCCAGATCGGGCTGCTTGAGCGAGTCTCGGTATATCCGAAAGGAATCGTCGTTCAGCGGGGATTGAAGTCGAGCCTGACAATCTCGTTGGTTGTCTTCGCGGCGGGCGCGTATTTCCAGGACATTACGGCCTTGACGGCGTTGTCGGCAAGAATCGGATTGCCGCCCAAAATGTCCGCGCTGCGAACGGTTCCATTGGGGAGTACTGCTACATTGAGGCGAACGACACCGCCGATCTTGGCGTTCTTGAGAACCGGGGGATAGTCAGGATTCTGCCGCCAAATGACCTTACGGCTGGGGTGCTCAGGAGTTTGGGCAGAGACTGCGGGCGCCAAGCCGAGGGTAAGGCAGAACATCAGCAGCGAAAGACGGGCGAGCGCCCACTTCTGCAACGACTGTCTGATAGGGGAACCGCAACCGAGATCGTAAGTCACGCCGTATCCACCGGAGGTCAAGGAGCGTACTTAGCCTTAACGATCCAGAGTAGGGTCGGCGCAGATCCGGCGGCTAGATCACGATTGGAGACGCCCCAAAACGCGACGTGGTTACCGCGTGACGGTGGATTGTGCAATCGGGTAATTTGCAACCCAAGTCGATCCCATGCCGCGATCATGAGCGGACATCTTCCAATTGCGTAACTACCCGGTTACGAAGTTACAACCTAGTCCACCCGGTCAATCTGTGCCTTTTGCAGCGTGTCGGAGTAATCGACGTAGACAGCTTTCCACTCGGTGTAGAAGTCGATGGCGCCGATGCCGCCTTCGCGGTGTCCATTGCCCGTGGCCTTGGTGCCGCCGAAGGGCAAGTGGACTTCGGCGCCGATGGTCGGAGCGTTGATGTAGGTGATGCCGGCTTCGAGGTCGCGAACGGCAGCGAAGGCTTTGTTGACGTCTTTGGTGTAGAGCGAAGACGACAGTCCGTACTCGATGTTGTTGGCGATTTCGATGGCGTTCTCGAGGTTGTCGCAGGGGATGATGGAGACCACGGGGCCAAAGATTTCCTCTTGCGCGATGCGCATCTTGGGATCGAGGTCGATGAAGACGGTGGGTTCGAGGAACCATCCATGCTGGTATTCGCCCTTGTCGAGGAGGTTGCCGCCGGTGACGAGTTTTGCACCTTCTTTTTTGCCGATGTCGATGTAGCTGAGGTCGGTCTTAAGCTGGCTTTCGTTAACGGCCGGTCCCATCTCGACGGACTCGTCGAGGCCGTTGCCGACTTTGATTTTCCTGGCGCGGGCGACGAACTGGTCGACGAACTGGCGGTAGACGCCTTTCTGCACGATGATGCGGCTGGTCGCGGTGCAGCGTTGTCCGGTGGTGCCGAAGGCGCCCCAGAGGCCGCCTTCGATGGCGAGGTCGAGGTTGGCGTCGTCGAGCACGATCATGGGATTCTTGCCGCCGAGTTCGAGCGAGCAATGTTTGAAGCTCTTGGCGGCCGTCGCGCCTACGATTCTGCCGACCGCCGAAGAGCCGGTGAGCGAGATGGCGCGGACGACGGGATGCTCGGTGAGCGGCGTTCCGACTTCGGTGCCGAAGCCGGTGACGATGTTGATGACGCCTTTCGGGATGCCGGCGTCGGTCAGCGCTTGAACAAGGTTGAAGGTGGAGAGCGGCGTGTCCTGCGCGGGCTTGATCACGCAGGTGTTGCCGCAGACTACGGCGGGCAGGATTTTCCACGAGGAGATGGCCATGGGGAAGTTCCAGGGCGTGATCATGCCGCAGACGCCGATGGGCTGGCGGACGGCCATGGCGAATTTGTTGGGGAGTTCGGACGGCACGGTCGGGCCGAAGAGGCGGCGGCCTTCGCCGGCGTTGTAGTAGGCGGCGTCGATGGCTTCCTGCACGTCGCCGCGGGTTTCTTTGATGACCTTGCCCATTTCGCGGGTCATGTCGCGGGCGTGGTCTTCTTTGCGCTCGATGAGGATTTCGGCGGCGCGGAAGACCATTTCGGCGCGACGAGGAGCGGGAACGAGGCGCCACTTGGCATAGGCGCGCTTGGCGGCGTCGACGGCGGCATCCACATCGGCTTTGTTCGAGCGTTGGAAGGTGGCGACGACTTCGCGGGTGTCGGCGGGATTGCGATCTTCGAAAGTTTGTCCGCTGGCGGAGTCGACCCATTCGCCGTCGATGAAGTTCTTGCAGATCTTGGTTTTGGTGGTTTTGGTCGTGCCCGTGATCGCCGGGGTGGTTAGGGTATCGGTCGCCATGAAGCCTCCTGGGAATATTGCAGAGCTTCCATGCTAACAACGGCAGGGAAGACGGGCAAGCGAGGGGAGCAACTGGCAGCGGGTCACTTAGCGAAACCGTTCACCACCAAGGCCGCGAAGGTACACGAAGGAAACACCTGCGACTGAGAGCCTTCGCGATTCCTCGGGGTATTCTTTTAGCCTCGGTCCGCACTTTGCGGAGAAAATTCGTGTAAGATTCTAGAGGCGAGTACGGTGCACGGCTTCCGCGCGACACTACCCTAAACGATACTCCCCAATTCCCAGGTAGAACCGCAGCTTTCGGGCTGGCGGCACATTCCTGTCAGGAGAAACTAGATGGCGAAGATTGCAAAGACAGCCGACCGGAAAAAGGTCATGGATACCACGAAATCGACCGCATGTCCGAAGTGCGGCAAGGAAACCCGTATCGTCAAGCGCATGAAGGATCGCGAGCGTGGCGTGCCGGGAGGAATCTATATTTCGTGCTCGGGCTGCGAATTCTTTGAGAAGCTGTAGAACCAGTTGTCAGTTGTCAGTTCTCAGCTGTCAGTAAAACCGGCTTCAGAGACGGTGAAGGCGCGGACTATTGTTCGCGCCTTTGCTTTTCTGGGACCTAAAACCTAAGACCTGACAGCTGCCTCTAACCCAATCTGCGCCAGGATTGCGCGCGCTTCGGCGGCGGGGTCGGCGGCTGCCGTGATAGGGCGACCTACTACTATGTGGGAGGAGCCAGCGGCGATGGCTTCGGCGGGAGTGACTACCCGGGCCTGATCGTCGTGTCCGCTGCCGGCGGGGCGCACTCCGGGGGTCACGATGGCGAAATCGCCAAACTCACGGCCGAACTCGTGGCGCAAGGCTCCGGCTTCGTGGGCGGAGGCAACTACGCCTTTGCATCCGTTGGACAGCGCCAGGGCGGTTAGTCTTAGGACTTGGTCCAGCACTCCTCCGCGCAGGCCGATCTTGCCGAGTTCGACATCGTCCAGGCTGGTGAGCACCGTGACTGCCAGCACCAGCAAACCCGGTTTGGCTTGGGCGGCGTCGACTGCGGCTCGCAGCATCTTGCCGCCTCCGGAGGCGTGGACGGTCAGCATATCGACGCCGAGTTCGGCGGCTTCGCGGACGGCGGCAGCGGCGGTGTTTGGGATGTCGTGGTATTTGAGGTCGAGGAAGACGCGGCGGCCGGAACTCACCAGTTCGCGGACAATCGAGGGGCCTTCGGCGGTGTAGAGCTGC